>Ga0325411_1003839_pt1 | contig 16897 bp, 11 predicted proteins | sample PopdelMetagenome_13_FD_206181 | JGI IMG/M metagenome (GOLD analysis project Ga0325411, IMG submission 206181) | Populus deltoides microbial communities from Bellville, Georgia, United States - Xylem-PdIQD-R4 | ecosystem: Host-associated > Plants > Phyllosphere > Stem > Wood/Secondary xylem...
AAGAAATAGCCTTGCATGAAATCTTCAAGCTTTGACTTAGAGGAGCTAAATTGCTGAAATAAAAACTTGGATATCGGTTTAGATGCTTCAGAACATAATTTGGACTCGTTTCTTCACGAAACCTGTTTGCTGGCAGAATTCAGATGTCATCTTTGAAAAATCATATCTCCCTCATATGACATCAGTTTTGGCTGCAATTTGGAGCGTTTATAGAAAGTTGAGTCATGGATCCAAAACAATTGAGTTTGCATCAATTGGACTTCTGTAGCTCCAGATATTCAAGTTGGAATAGCCGAAGGTCAATAATGGCAAATTGCGAGATTTGACTTTGAAGGTTGCGATTTCCATGCTCTTCCATGTTTTATTTTCTTGCCTTAGATGTACAGAAAGGTATGGATGTTAGCTTTTTAATGCCACTGGAATCACTTCATTTCAACCTCTAGAGCTCACGCTCTACACAAAACATCGACTGAAGGTCAAATCTGCCAATTATCTCCAATTTACTCCTTTTTGCATCTTTCATCCAAAAGTGCCTTCAAAACATAAAACAAAAAATATCAAGACATTTTATATATAAAAAATAGGCAAAACACTAGTTAAATGTGGGTGAAACTATTGAATAATATGGTTGCATCAATTAGGTATAGAAATTGAATATATATCATACACAAGCTATTTTAAGAGTAAAAACAATTTCAAATCATCAATCATACATCATACTCATATTTATGCATTAAAACCTTCATATTCTTGTATAAAAGTATAAATTTTCACACTCAGTACACTTTAACACCTTCATGCATTCTAAGTGTTATTGAGTGAGCTATAGAGATATAAGCTTCAATTGTATTATCTACACTTTGAGAGAGTGTTGTTACATTTCAAACAATTATAATCCTTCAAGAGTTTAAATGAAAAACATTTGGTCTTTAGTGAGGTACATCACCAAGGTGATAAATCTTGAAAGGGTTATTTCTTCAAGTGGTGAAAAAGAGCTTCCTGAGGATTCATGAAGGACATTGTAATTTTTGACTTAGATTAGTAAAAAATACAATACTCAAGACCGGTTTGGTACTTGAGGTCTGAATGTAGGCTTGTCGGACCATACTAAAAACCAAGTTTGTAATTTCTATCCCTATACTCTTTACTTTAAGCACTTTAATTATATTATTGGTTAATTATGTGTAATCGATTCAATTGTAATTTTTGTTATTATTAGTAGAACACCCAATTCACCTCTTTTAAGTGTTATTTTTGTCTTAATTCTAGAACAACAATTGGTATTAGAACCTAGTTCTCATTTATATAAGTTTGCTTAGACTTTTAGTAAAATAACAACCACTAGTTTTAATGTTCAAAATGAAGGATCATCAACCTCTACGTCACTTTTATTTGATGGTAATAACTATGCCTATTGGAAAGTTAGGATGATTATATATCTTCAATCTATTGATTATGATTTATGGCTATCTATTAAAAATGGACCTCACAAGCCTACTAAGATTAAAAATGATATAACGGTTCCTAAAGCTAGAAATGATTATAATAATAGTGATAAAAAGTTGTTATCTATGAATGTTAAAGCTATGAATATTTTGTATTGTGCATTGAGTAAAAGTGAATTCAATAAGATCGCATCACACAAGAATGCGATATATGACATGTATTAAAGATAATATATGAAAGAACGAATAAAATAAAGGAATAAAAAATTAACATATTAGTGCATCAATTTGAATTATTTAAAATGCTTCCAAATGAATCCATGACCAGTATACTAAAATGACAACTATCACTAATAATTTGGTTGTTCTTGGTAGGACTAGAAGTTAAGCCAAAAAAAGAATTTGGCATTTAAAATTATACATCATGTTGATAGTAGTGATGATGATGATGATAATGATGATAAAGTAAAGGAGGACATTTCACTTATCATAAGACAATTTTGAAATTTTCTAAGAAATAAGCAAGGGAACAAAAAGTTCTCAAACTTCAAGAATGATGGAAATAAAGAAGAATCTAGCAGGGAAACACTTAGGTTCTACAAATTCAACAAGATGGGACACATAAAGGTTGATTTCCTTCTCCTTCAAAATATAAAGAAGAACCATCATCACAAACAAGTAATGAAAGCAACATGGAGTGATGACTTAAACTCTAGCTCAAGTGATGATGAAGAGCATGTTGTAAACATGTGTTTCATGGCAATTGAAAGTGATGATGAGGTAATCTCTTCAAATGATGAATTTGACCTTACCTATAATGAATTGTATGATGTTTTTGAATCCTTGTATGATGAGTTTAAAAAGATAGGATAAAGATATATGACATTGAAAAAGAATTGTGCATGCTTGCTTATTAAAAAAAACCCTTGAAGAAGAAAGGTAGTGTTATTGTTGATAATTGTGATAAAATAAGTCAACTTTAATAAGAAATAAGGCTATAAAAAAAAGGTTGATAAATTGAAAGTCACATTAGCTAAATTCACTCAAGGTTCTGAGATTTTAGATACCATGCTAGCTAGTCAAAGGTGTGTTTTTAACAAAACTGGTTTGGGCTACCAACCTCAAAAAAATTAAAAAAAATTGAAAAGCTAATTTGTTAAAGCTAAACAATTATATGACCCAAACCATACATGCAATTATTGTAGAAGTATTGGTCATTTGATTTATGCATGTTCTATGAAAAAAGACAAAGTTAGTAATATAACTTGGATTCCAAAATAAAAATAAAAAATATTTGAAAAACCAGTAGCCAAAAAGAACTTAACAAGGTATGGGTTCCAAAAACCTTATCTTAATTATGCGTGTGTAGGAATCAAGAGAATATAAAGAGTGATTCTTGGATAGTGCTTGCTCAAGACACATGACCAGAGATGATTCATTGTTCTCAAGCATTACCAAGATCAATAGTGGAAAAGTCACATTTGGAGAAAACTCAAAAGGAAAGATCATTGGAGTTGACAATATTCAAGGTAGGTCCTCTCCCTTAATAGAAAAGGTGTTTCTTGTAAATAGTTTAAAACATAGTGTGCTAAGCATTAATCAATTGTGTGATAAAAGCTACAAAATTATGTTTAACCATGTATGTTGCTTAATTCTTAAAAATGATAAAGTTTTATTTGTTGGTAATAGAAAAGAAAATATTTATAAGATTAAGATTGATGCAAGTATGAGGATAAAAAATTATATTGTTGCTAGCATTAATGATAATTTTCTTTGGCATATAAGATTAGGTCATATAAGCATGGATATTCTTTCTAAACTTGTCAAAAATAAGCTTGTTAAAGGACTCCCTCATATTGCATTAAAAAATAAAAAGTTATGTGATGTTTGCCAAATAGGTAAATAAGTAAAAACATGTTTTAAAAGCAAGAACCATATTTCTAACGAAAGACCTTTAGAATTGCTACACATAGATTTATTTGGACCAACTAGAGCTAGAAGCATAAGATGTAATAGATATATGTATGTAATTATGGATGACTTTACAAGATATACATGAGTTTTGTTTTTAAAATCAAAAGATGAAACTATTTATGAATTTGTAAGTTTTTCAAAGAAAGTTGAAAAATGAAAAAAGCTTTTCAATCATAAACATAAGAAGTGATCATGGTGGTGAATTTATAAGTGATTTATCTGAAACATTTTATGAAGAAAAAGGATATCATTATAACTTTTCAACAACTAGAACTCCCTAACAAAATAGGGTTGTGGAAAGGAAAAATCAGTCTTTTTCAGAAATAGCAAGAACAATGTTAAGTGAATTTGATACCCCTAATTGCTTTTAGGCAGAAGCCTTGAACAAATCTTATTATGTTTTAAATCGTGTTACCTTGAGATCGAAGTTGAAAAGGACTCTTTATGAGCTTTGGATAGGTAGGAAACCTAACATCTCATATTTCAAAGTTTTTTGTTCAAAATATTTTATTCTTAACACCAAAGATAATTTGGATAAGTTTGATTTAAAATTTAATGTTGGTATCTTTCTTGGTTATTCCTCATCTAGCAAGGCTTATAGAGTATATAATAATAGAACACTTTATCTTAAAGAATCCATGCATGTCACATTTGAGAAAACTCAAAACAATAAAATTATTGAGATTCTAGATGAAATTAATGAAAGTGTCTAACATTTGTGTCTTAATGTTAAGACCCCCATGAGGGCTAACAATAAACAAATAGGCAAAGACTAATCAAGTACAAGCAATCAACAAGAGATGGTAAGTAACTCGTTTGTGCCACCAAAAGAGCTAAAGTATGTAAGCTCGTATCTTCTTGAGCAAGGTTGTTAAAAACGATTTTTTGACACAACACGAATTATACAATATAAAATCGAATCATAAAATCATAAAATCACAAGTAAAATATTTTAACTAATTATATATTAATAATTCCAATCAAGAAGTAAACAATAATATAACACAATTAAAATAAAAATGAAATAAACAATATAGATGTCCAAACACCTTAAAATACATAATTCAAATAATTGATTGATTAAAAATATTAAATTATTTTTAATAAGTGTTTTAAGGGTCATTCATTAGCTGAATCCTAAATGTATTGATTGAAATTAAAAAAAAAAAGTCTTCACAAGATTAACCATCATTTCAAAAACAATTTTTTTTGTTCATTTTGGTTTTTATCAATGTACAAGCTATGTGCATGCAATATTTCAAGAACATCAATAGAATCATCCCTTGGTATTGAAATTATAAGAATAATAAACATAAAAGATAATAAAATCCTTGTTTGCACTCATTGTAGCCTAATTTGTTGCGAAATTTGCTGCTTGAGCTTCGCAAGTTGCAAAAGCATGTCAATTTGTTTTTGAAATATTAAACTACATAAGAGTGAATTAAAACCAAAGCAATTTAATTAAACTAAATAAGAGTAAAATATTCATCTCAACTATGGATCACACAAAATCCTTCTTACCACTTTGACTGCGTCAGCCTCCTTTAAAAACCACACTCTCCTTCTCCTCCTTTCTTGCACTTCTTTACCTTACTCCTCCTCTCATGGCTTCCATTTCCACCACCCTGAAATTATTTGTCTCTCAAATCCCCCTCAACAGACTTCTTTTCTCTCCGAATACCACAAAACTCTCTTTTCCTCCTTCCATTTCCCTTCCCTTCCACTTCCATTTCCCTCCTCAAAACCAAAACAATCACCTTCTCACTACCCCCCCTCTCCCTCTCTCTTTACCTCTCCCTCCCTCTATCTCACCCGCCCTATTTACATCTCCAACAAAATCCCAAACCCCAATTAGCGTTGCTGGTGCTAGTAGCGCTAGGGTTGAGAATGTGAGATTTGGACAAAAGGCAAAGGGGAAAGAGGAGGCTGGGGAATGGGGAAAAGGCAAAGCCGGGACCGAGAGTCAATAAATTTTGTAACTTTTTTCAAACTCATAAACTCGGTCCAAGTTTACCGAGTTAGACCGAGTTTGCTAGTTTTCGAGTTTTTAACCATATAGAGCGTTAAAAACTCGCGATTTTGACAACATTGCTCTTGAGTTAATTATTTGTAATCCCTTTGAAGAAACTAAGACTGAAGTTTCTCTTAGAAAAACTAATGAGCTTTGTGCATTTGTTTCGCATATAGAGCTCAAATCTTTCCTAGAAGTTGAAAAGAATGCAAATTAGATCTTAGCCACACAAGATAAACGAAACAAATTTAAAAATAATGATGTTTGGGTAGTCCTTAGACCTAAAATCAATCTATTATAGGAACAAAATGGATTTTTAGAAACAAAATTGATAAGCATGAGACTATAATTAGAAGCAAAGTTAGACTAGTTGTCAAAAGTTATAACCAAGAATAAGGTATTGATTATGAAGAAATATTTGCATCGATTGCTACACTAGAATCAATAAGAATGCTTTTAGCTTTTGTATGCCATGCTAATTTTACACCTTTTCAAATGGATGTTAAAAGTATATTTTTAAATGGTTTTATCATGGAAGAGGTGTATGTTGAGCAACCTCAAGGTTTTGAAAACTTTCATTTATCCGATCATGTTTTCAAACTCGAAAAGACTTTATATGGTTTAAAACAAGTACTTAAAGTTTGGTATGATATATTAAAGACTTTTCTCATTGAAAATGATTTCAATATTGGCAAAATTGACACCACCCTCTTTACAAAAAGAAAAGGTAAAGATATCTTACTTGTACAAATATACATTGATGATATCCTATTTGGTGTCACTAATGTAAAAAATTTGCAAAGTGCATGCAAGACCAATTCGAAATGAGCATGATAGGAGAATTGAATATCTTCCTTGGGTTGCAAATCAAGTAAACTAGAGATGGCATCTTCATCATTCAAAGCAAGTATATTAAGGATCTGCTAAATAGATTTGGGATGGAACAAGTCAAGGAAGCCAACACACCAATGGAGACATCAACAAAGACTGATATGATGGGAGAATTGAATTTCTTTGGGTTGCAAATCAAGCAAACTAGAGATGGCATCTTCGTTATTCAAAGCAAATACATCAAAGATCTGATAAAGATATTTGAGATGGAACAAGTCAAGGAAGTCGACACACCCATGGAGACATCAATAAAGCTTGATATGGATGAAAATGGTAAGAAGGTAGACATCATCAAATATCAAGGTATGATTGGTTCATTGTTATATTTAACTACAAGTAGACCCGGTATTATGTTTAGTGTTTATCTATGTGCACGTTTTAAAACATGTCCAAAAGAATCTCATGTTAGTGTTGTAAAATGAATTTTTTTGTATTTTCACAGTATAATTAATTTAGGGTTCTGGTATCCAAAAGGAAGCGAGTTGAATTTGATTAGTTTTTTGGATGCTAATTTCACTAGGTGTAAAGTTGATAGAAAAAGAACTAGTGGAGCATGTCACATTCTAGGATAATCACTAGTATCTTGGACTAGCAAGAAACAAAACTCAATAGCCCTATTAATAACTGAAACAAAATATATTACAGCAAGTAGTTATTGTGCTCAGATTTTATGGATGAAACGAATCTTAGAAGACTTTGGATTAAATTTTGATCATATTCCTATTAAGTGTAATAACACAAGTGCTATAAGTCTATAGAAGAATCTTATAGAACACTCACGTACAAAACATATTGAAGTAAGATATCACTTATTAAGAGATCACATGTTGAAAGGAAATATTGTACTTGAGTTTGTTAACACAGAATATCAACTTGCAAATATTTTTACAAAGCTTTTAGGTAAGGATCGCTTTTGTGAAATATGGAAAAATTTAGGTTTTATCCATGCTAATGACATTTAAGGTTTTATCTTTGTGTGTATACATTAATAGAAATAAGTTGGACATGTTTAAGTGATGAAATGTATACCCCTTTTGCAATAACTTTTTAAAGTTTCAATTAGGTTTAGATTTTAAGACAAGAAGTTGGATAAAATGGTATATGTTAGATAAAACATCTGATTTGATCAAAACAAGAAAAATATGGTTTTTATATGAACCGGTCGACCGATTCATACATCTAAAAAAATCAGCTGACCGGTTGAAATAGAGGACAAAACCTTTTGTTACTACTTAAATTTTCAATTTTTGATTGCCTGATTTCTATGAGTTTTTAACAAAATTTTTGCATCAAAATGATCCTTCTTAAAAGAAGGATCAAAAGAGAAATTTTAGAAATTTCAATATTTAAGTTAAATCAGTCGACCAATTTAACTAATTCAAGGTAACCAGCCGATCGGTTGCTTGACAATATAAAAGGGGCTATCATTTTCCAGAACAATGAAAAAATCCCCAAATCAAGAATCGTAACCCTAAATAAAAAATTCACTTTTAAATCGCTCAAATTCCATCATATTAAGCTCAATTAGAGTTCTTTTCTTGGAGATTAAAGCTACATGGTGCCTAAGAGACGTACTAAAGATATTGAATTAAGGAGAAAAAGAGTAAATAATCCTAATATCCCTCTAAGTGATAATGTAGAGAAGTTCATGAATTCTTTTTTTAATTGATCTATAGCTGTTGAAAAAGGTTTAGGAAGCATGCTAAGTGATATTTTGGGATAGATATAATATTTGATTATATTGGTTAGCAAAATATTTTTCATTTGAATAATCTCACATATCCTAAGCTTATTAGATTTTTTTTTTCAAATATACAAATCAATGTGGAGCCTAGAATAGTAAGTCATTTGCAAAATAAGCGAATTAAATTTGACTATGATCCTCTAGAAGATATTTTGGGCATAAGCAATGAAGTTAAAATCATACCAACCATTTAAGATTTTGTGTATGATGAGGTCGTAACACAACATACTAGATGATTGGTTTTCATACCAGGTGCTAAGATTAAGAGTCAGGATTTGCTCTTACATCCTAGGATTCTTCACCATATAATAGTACATAATATTCTGCCTAAAAAGAGGCGTTATGATGAGGTTATTTTTATGGATATGTGCTTGATAGATTGTATGATTAGAGAACATTGCATCAATCTTCCTTATATTATGATGAAGAATATCATTATGGCACATGATCAGAAAGAAAAATCTCTACTATATAATCAATGCTTAACCATTGTTTTTTAGTATTTTGGTATCTTGCTCACCGATACAGACAATAATCTGTACTTGACTAATGACATTACTTAGATGTCTAAAAACCAGATTGGCGCTCATGCTAAAGAAGAGAATAATGAGGGAAAAGAGTATAATATTGGTGGTGATGCTAAGTTTATTGATATGTTAGAGACGCCACCTACAACTTCCTCTTTAGAAGATGTTGGTACAAGCTCTTGGTGATCAAGGATGGAAGGTCGACTAAAGTATATTGAGGGTAAGGTGCATCACATTCGAGAGGATGTGCACGACATCAAGGATATGTTGGCTATTTTGTTCTTTCACTATCCACCACCTTAGATGATTGCACCGCAATCATTTAATATTTACACATTTTTATTTTTTATGTTTTAAGTACTTTTCACATTGTAAGGAATATTATCTTTTGAGCATTATATAATGATTTTATGTCTTATTTCTCTATGATTGTTATACTTTCTCTATTAGTTTTTTGTTGATCACAAAGGGGAGGATTGATGAATAGATATAAAACATGAATAATGATTAAGGGGGGAGGATCGAAGAATATATATAAAACATGAATAATGATTAAGGGAGAGATAAATTTATATCTATAGATTGTTTTTAATTAAAGTCTTCAAGGGACTATATTGCAAAATATAGAGGGAGATTAATATATATATATATATATAGATTGTTTTTAATTGAAATCTCTAAAGGACTATATTGTAAAATATAGGGAGAGAATAATATTTTCAATCTACACACACAGACACACACACACACACATTAATTGTCATCATAAAAAAAGAGGAGATTGTTGACCTTTGAGTCACATATTAATATTTTATGTATTTTGATGATAACAATTAAATAGAAATGAACTAATGATATGCTTGGATGAGATTAAGTTTAAACATGTTTATATAAAGATCACATCAACAAGTATGAGGTACTGAATGAAGAAATCAATCAACAAGTCCAAAGTAAAGAGCAAGTAAAAATTTAGTTTTTAATTGTTCATTTTAGTACTTAAATGTAAATATTTATATCATACTTGATAACACAAATTAAAATGAATGCATATATTTCACTTTGCATGCATTTAAAAGGGAACAATAATGGCATATAAAATAGTTTTAAAAATTCACTAGGATTAAAACTGATAAATCTAGAATTCTACATAAACCGGTCGATCGCTTGTTCATAAGTGATGAACACCTGAGAATCTGTAGGAACCGGTAGACCGGTTAGCTTGACCAATTTGATTTGTTGACCGTTTGAGCTATTTGAGGAACAATAATGGCTATAAACGACTAGTTTTTGCTAGAAACATATATATAACTTGTCTAATTGCAGAATTAGCTACAAAGATTGAATATATATATATATCATCATTCACAAGCTATTTTAAGAGCAAAAACAACTTTAAATCATCAATCATATAACATACTCATATTTATGTATTAAAACCTTCATATTCTTGCACGGGAGTATAAATTATCACATTTACTACACTTAATTACCTTCATTTCTAGTGCTATTGAGTGAGATATAGAGATATAAAAGGATCAGTCAACCAACAAGAGTATTCATGGCAACAATGAAGCAAGCGAAGGCCGAAAGGCAACACAAATCTGAGGCTGAAGCCAGAAGCCAAATAGGAAGGATTCTGAGGATGGCACTTCAATTGTATTATCTACTTTTTGAGAGAGTGTTGTTACATTTCAAACAAATATAATCATTCAAGAGTTTTAAGTAAAAACACTCTTGGTTATTGGTGAAGTATATCACCAAGGTAATAAATCTTGAAAAGGGTATTTCTTCAAGTGATGAAAAAAAGTTTGGTAAGGATTCATCAAAGATATTGTCATCTTTGACTTGTATTGGTAAAGAATACAATACTCAAGACCAGTTCGGTGCTTAAAGTGTGGATGTAGACTTGCCAAACCACCTTAAAAATTGAGTTTGCAATTTCTATCACTATACTCTTTACTTTAAGCACTTTAATTATATTGTTAGTTAATTTTGTTTAATTGAGTTAATAGCAATTTTTTTTGATCAAATGTAAGAAATATTATAGATCAAAATAAAACAAGCTGCAAAGCAGCAAGTCGAAATATACAAACATGTACAGAAAAAACGGAACAGATGCCCTTAAAACAAAGAAGACACTAACAGCTATGTGAACAAACTCCCGTATAAGGCTAATAATGGACCTAAACAAAAGAACTAGAAGAACTAAGCTAATAATAGTTAATCATAAGGCAAGCAGGCAATGCACCAGCAAAACCAACAACCAACAAACAACATCAAACAATCCTCGGCAACAACGACCAAGAAAGCAAGCAAGCAAAGTACCTGCACAAATGGCAAAACCAGCAACACAGCAGCAGGCTAACCTTAGCACAAGGCTTAAGGGAAAACAAGCAAGAAGAACCAATAAAGAGAACAGGCCCGCGAGATGACAGTAGCAAGCCAGTAAAAGGCATAACAGGCCTAATCAGTAACAAGAGAGAAAACCAGAACCATGATAAAAGGGGCAGCAGGGACTTGATCAGCTCAGGATCAAGAACATCACAACAAACCCATTACAATTAATAGTAATTTTTGTTATTATTAGTAGAACACTTAATTCACCCCCCTTAGATGTCATTGTTACCTTAATCCTATAACAACACAAACGAATATATAGCAACATGATTAAGCAATGCATAAATTTGCTAAGAATCTAACTACAACATACTTGCCACTACATCTGAGGCAGCTCTAACATCCTCCTAAGTCATATGGAATACTTTGTCTTATATTTTGTCCCCTTAAGCTCTAGGTCACCCCTGTTTCCACTAGCCCTAGACAATTACAGCCTGATAGGTCCATCTACAATGACTAACCATTATAGACTTTATGTATCTTATTTATGTCCCTATGTAAACCCAATCCTATAAGGACAATCTCTTCGAAAGTTCTCTTATCCTCCACAATAGTAACACCTGTGACCTAAATGTGAGCAATCCCGCTACTTGAGTTCCTCTCCTCAACAAATATAGATCACCTTGACGATGTAGAACAATCTCCTAGATGTTTCTTCTTATATTGGGCATAATAGGGATAGGTGATAGTTTTTTGCTCTGAAGTCCTTCTGACAAAACTATTATTCAGGTTCTATTATTCTCCAATCAACCCAGCACTAACTCTCTGAATAGATCTAATTGTTGCCCCTTTTTTTTGTTTGAACTGACTGAATAGTCATTTTTATGTGTGGAAAAAGAGGTCTATCTAAGAAGAAATCAACATCATTTCTCTTGTTGGCCCTCTCATATGCATGCCTCTAGGGCATGAGCTACCTCTCTAAGCTCTTTAGCCTTCCTAAACTGCAATGTTATCAGTCCTTTCTTCAATTCATGTCATAATCCATCTTGTAACCTCTCAACCATATGTTGCTTGGTAAGGACATAATGTGAGGCAAACATAAAAAGGTCATGAAACCTCATTTCATAGTTAAATAATGATATATCCTTCTACTTTAAGGCTAAAAACTCATGCTTCTTCACCTTACGGTGTTATCTAGAGTAATACTTATTTTTAAACTACATTATGAAATCACTTTATGTCCACATCCTAGTAGCCCTTTTTAACGATCTAGTCTCCCCCCAAGATTATGTTCTTTCTTATAGTAACTAGGAGGCACAATCCTCCTATAAATCCTTTGAACCCTTTATTTGAGCCACAATACTCTCCACTTTTTGGATCCATTTGCTAGTGATTTCTGCACCTGGCTCCCTCAAAAAGGGTTCATAATCCATCTCTCTTATACTGTTTAATGTAGGGTTGACACATTAGATATGCCCTTTGATCACTACTCTCATTATTTATGCAAGACTGCAAAATCAGGGTAGGGTGGGGACTAATTCCTTTATCCATCTCTGCCTACTATCTCAGATTGTGGCATTCCCCTCTATAATGATGTATCATCATCCTGAAGTCTTGATGACTCCTTATCTAGACTGTGTCGGCACATAAGAAGTAGTATCACCTATAGGATCACCTTCTTGATCCTCACCCATATCCATATATTGATTCCCACTCCTTATTAGAGTCAAATCAGTCTCAACCCCATGCCTAGTACATATCATCTTGCGTAATTCAATTTTAATCAATTACTTGGTAAGTCTACTGAATCAAAATCAGGCTCTAATATCGATTGTAATACCCTCAACTTTTACATTCATCACATATCAACATTTCATCATACATATTTATAATTTATAAAATGGAGGTCAACTTTTTTCAACCAAAAATCCAGTAAAATTTCCCCTGTATTATCAATACCAAGTTATCTATAATAATTCATATTTTCTTATTAACACCATTATCATCACATAGTTTAACCATCCAGTACTATACCATTCTCAACATTTCACAAAGCCAACAATTCATTATAGAAATAAAACATACATGTTAAATCTTACAAATATACATAGCAAAAATGATATAATCTAACCATACTAACTTAAATTCTTAAACAAATATTATAAAATAAGTTCATGCCTATTTTAAACTTATAATAATAAATTTTAAGATCAAATATTACAAAACATAAGGATTAACTTAATTACAATTTCAAAATGAGACTTCAAAATGATACATAGACAATTCTTAACCTTACATATTCTTTTCATACATCAAAAGATATGATACAATCCTACAAATTAGCACATGGTTGATACAGACGTGAAATCAAGTTAAAATAAATTATAAATAATTCATACAATATTTTATTTTCCAACATCAAAACATTTTGATGCAAACCTTTTGGTTACGTGATCAAGCAACCCACAACAAAGTAAATAACAACTCGGAAAGCTAACGATCAGGTTTGATAAAACCTTGATCTAGAGGTAACCTTATACCTAAAAAACAAATTGGAAAAAGACTTGGACCTAAATATGTGAATTATGTCATAAAACTGGTTAATCTTTGATAAGTCGGTGTACAGTCTTTATCCCTGCAAAGAAAGGTTGTTTTGTAATAAACAAACAAAATAAAAACTCATGTTTATTTTTTAACTTCTTGCTAAAATTTACAACTCAAAAAACATAATATAGCCTCCTTTAACTAACCCTAATAAACTTATTTTGGGTTGCAAGCTAATATGCATAAACTAGTAATCAATTAACATAAATTCAATAATGAAATAAACCCATAAATAATGTCTAATGGGATAGAACAAACCTAAATTAAAAATAATTATTCAACATTAAATAAATAAGTAAATAAAATAAAATAATAAAAACAAAATCTCTATACTAAAATTCCTTCATAGAGCTTGAATGTACAATTTTCACACATTCATGACAAATTTCAGTCCTGGCTTCAAACACGTTATTATATCTTGTTTGGATGAATTACTAAAAGTACAACATATGGTTGTAAATCTTGAGATTTCTAGTTTCTAGCCCAACTTAAATAACATAAAAATTCTACTTGTAGCTTCAGATATATCCTAAATAATACACGAAGGTTTAGTCTCACAAATTTGACAAGATTTGTCTTGTAACTTCGACCCTCTGAAATAATATGTCCTTGAACTCTATTTTTCCTAAACATTTACCACAATATATTTTTATATGTCAAGTATCTATTTGTAAAGTTTCAGCTATATCCGATGTAAGGTTTAAGAAATATGCTTGATTTTGCAAAATTGATTAGTAGATATTTTAAAACCAAATTCACACATGACTTGGTTTGTATCACTTAAACAAAAATTGGCATATAAAAAATCACAATTTCAAATCAATTCATATGGTCCTAATGAACCAACTTGCCAAATCATAAACATTCATATCATCAACAATCAATGTCATTAGCCTAAATTCTCGAGCACTAACCCTAATCATTGGGCAACTAGTTTCTCTGCCCAAAACTAAGCACTAACTCTATTTATGGGTTACTAATTCCTCTGCCCAAAACTGTACACTAGTTCTACTATTGGGTAACTAGCTTCTCCACCTAAAACCAGGCATTAGTGCAACTACTTGGTTACTAGTTCCTCCATTCAAAACTAGGTACTAGCTCCACTACCGAGTAACTAGTTCCTCCATATGTTATAAACAAAGCTTTCAAAAATATATATAACATTTAAGAAACTTATAGTTATATAATTTAATCAATTTAATAAAATGAACTTCAAGGTGTTTAACACTTACCTGTTACCTGTGCCCTCCACGTATCACCTTGTTGTTGTTGTTGTTCTATTATTATAGTCTCTCTTGTATCATAAAACATACAACATCACATGAAATTCATCCAAAATTGAATTCCCTTAAATTCAAATGTCTAAAAATCTCCAGTTTTCCAACCAATTATTCCTCAAATTACTATCTCATATGGCTTTGTCATATCTTATTTCATCAATTAAATCGACTATTTGTAAATTTATTAATGTTTCTCCAATACATTCATCTATATGACTAATGAATTAAATTTTATTTCCATTTTTTCACCGGCTTTAATCGAATGACCATAGTACATTACCCATGTGTATATATACATGAATACATTCAAGCATGATTTATGTATCAACTTAATCAAAATCTTATTTCCCTATTTCTTCTCTATTTGGTTGCATGCCTTCACACATGGTAAGTGAAACTTCATTTTTTCAATTCATGTGTTACCTATACATTAATTATTCATATCAACACATTTACATATAAGTTTCATAACAATTTTATCAAATAATCTCAACTTCCTCATTTTTTTATCTAGGCCGAAAATTCCATAGTTAAGAAGATGAATCTTTCTCTTCAATTCTTTCAATTGAAAAGTTACTTAATCATTTTTGATACCAACTAACATTATCTCATCATCAAACAATACAATAAACAATCAATTTTTACAATTTCAAATTCTATTTAACACTAACACGCTAAATAATTTACAAAGCTTATAAGCATTCAAACTAATTTTTTGGGTTGAGTTTATTACCTCAAATAGCTACTAAACTAAGAAAAAATACAACGAAAGTCAAGTTTTTTCTTCACTTTTCTTTCCCTCCCTCAACTTCTCTAAAACCCTAGCTTTCGAAGCTTTGAATCCTTGCTTAAGTGTTTGATTTCCACTAATTAACCCTTATACCCATTCCTCAATCTCAAGCTCTTTAAAAAATTTGATGAAAATTCAAGAGAAAATAAAAAAGTCCCCCCCCTCCCCTTTTTGTATGGTGGTTCGACAATCTTATTTGCTATATATATATATATATATATATATATATATATATATATATATTCCATTATTTACAACATTAACACAAGGCCTTGTTTGATGTTTTCTATTTAATTGGGTATCTTATCTCCACATAGTGTTAAATCTGTCATTGTAAATAAAAGTTTTCGAACTTTTAATACCTCTTCCCAATTTATTTAATATTCTTTTATTCTATATATTTTTTTTCCACTAACCATTTTATTCCTGGTTTTAATTTTTGTATTCCAAAAAATCTTGAAAATACTAGTCGAGGGTACACCATCACTTGATGAAGAATACTTTTGAAAATAAAGCCAAAATCTAATAGCTATTTTTGTGGTTCCATAACAGTAGTAAAATCACTAGTGATAAAAATGAGATTTTTTTTTTCGAAAATAGTGTAGTCAATAAATTTTTTATGTAAATTATCATGGTTAAAAAAATATTTTTAAAAAAATAACACAGTTAATGGGGAAGTGATGGTGGAAACACATTACAATTCAATAGGTTATACGGTTGTGAACATCATAACCTATTAAAATATATTTTTTTGTTCAATTCAAAAAATTTTTAAAAGTATCTATCCTTTGCAAGTTAAAATAATTGATTTATTAATTTCATTTTATTATCAATTATTATAAGAATTATCAATGAAAATGATTCGTAAATCTTAATTGGATTGGATTCCTTTAATTAATAATCATGACAATTATAATGAAAATGATTAGTTGTAGTTATTCTAAATTTTCATAGGATTCCTTACTCTATTATGTTAATATTTATGATAATTATCGGTGAAAATGATTAGTTGTAGTCAATTTAAAATTCAATAGGACTCCTTAATTTAATATGTTAATTAATAATTATGGTTAGATTAGTTATAATCAATTTAAATTTCCATAAGTTAATTAATAATTATAATATTTATTAATAAAAATAATTAATTGTAGTCCTTTTAAATTTTAATAGGATTTGTTAATAGATTAGTTTTAATTAATTCAAATTTTTATAGGATTTATTAACTTAATAGATTAATTAATAATTATTAAAAAAATTAGAATAAAATAACTTTAGTTAATCAATTGATTTGATA
>Ga0325411_1003840_pt1 | contig 16896 bp, 9 predicted proteins | sample PopdelMetagenome_13_FD_206181 | JGI IMG/M metagenome (GOLD analysis project Ga0325411, IMG submission 206181) | Populus deltoides microbial communities from Bellville, Georgia, United States - Xylem-PdIQD-R4 | ecosystem: Host-associated > Plants > Phyllosphere > Stem > Wood/Secondary xylem...
CCATGGATTAACACACTGTATTTACTTAAAACCAGATATCTAAATAATAAAGTAAAATCATTTTTTACTTGGGATTAAGTAGTCATTAGTAAATTAATTGATATTAATTTTGTCTATTTTTCTTATAGTAAAATGATTTTCTTATCTTTAAAAATAAAAAAAATATATTATTTTTTTGTTTAAGAGTTTTTTATTATTTTCTTTGCACGGCTAAATGATACAAATATTTTTAAAGGTAAAAAATTATTGAACTTGGATAAAAAGTTTTTTTTATCTTTTCATTTTTTTTTACATGATAAATTGAACTTTAAAATTAAAAAAAATAAGGTTGATTTGAAATGATTTTTTTTGTCTTTATATTATGGTATTTTTTTTCTATTACTTAGATACCTAGGGTTGTTTAATAATTGTATATATTAATAAAAAAAAGCTTCCAGAGGCATTTTTTGCGACTTTCTAGCAACATGTGAGGAGCCATACGATGACCGAAAACTATCAACTCTCATGTCATCGACTCATCTAGTGATGACATAGCTGTTGTGGCTTATGTATTAAGATTCATGGTAGTTCATTAGTTGTTGTGTTTTTTCTCATTCTTCTTTTTTCTCTCTCGTAGGCCTTAGTGTTCGTGTTGAGCCTTCAAAAATTCAAATGTATCATCCTATTTTTATTTATATTACATTTGGTTCTTATTATTTTGATTTAGGTGTTTTTTAAAGTTTATTGTTTTTTTTAATTTCATCTCTAAGTATTTTATTCTACTTTATTTTTTATTCAATTTAGTCTTTATTCAATTGATTTCTATTTTTTTTATCCTTCACTTCATTTATTTTTTATTTAATTTTTTATCCAATTTTGTTCCTTATTTTTTTATTGTTATTTTTAATCTTTTTTTCATTTATTTTGTTTTTCAATTTAATCCATAATTACTTTTAATTTATTTTTTTGTATTATATTTGGTCCTCATTATTTTAATTGTTATTTATTTTGATTTTTAATTTTTTATGATTGAAAATTTTGCTTTGTTTTTTTTTCATGTCTGTCTTCTATAGGGTAATCTTGGTCTCATGTCCTGGGCCACTGATTTCAAAAATTAGCCTAGTTTAAGTTTGTCTTTTTTGAAGTCCCTTTTAAAATTGATTATTTTTCAAATTCATCATTTGAAATTGAGTTATTGGGTTTTGAGTTTCGTTATTTGTTTTGCTTTTCTTTTTGTGAGGTTATCCTCATCTCATATCCCGGGTTGCGAGTTAGTTTAGTTGTGTTAACCTGAGTTGAATAAGGTTTTATTTCAACCTTTTTTTTTATTAAATTAATTTTTTTCAATTTTATTCTTTGGCATTAAATTATTGGCTCTTGAGTTTTGTGATTTTTTCCACTTTTTTTTTCTACAGGGTCATCCTAGGTGCAAGTTTTTCAAGTTAACACGTGTTACTTCGGGGTTTTTTTCATTGCTTTTTTTATTGATTGAGCTTTGGTATTTTTTTCTAGGTTCTTTTAAAGATTTAATTTTTTTAATTCCGATCTCATATCATATTTTGTGGGTTAGTAAATTTAACTCATGTTGACTCGGGTTTTTTTCTTTAACATTTCTTTTTTAATTGATTTTTGTTTTTTTGCTTTCATACTTTGACATTAAGTTATTGGACCTTAAAATTTATTATTTTTATCACTTTTCATTTTGCAAATTTATTCAATCTTATATCTTAGATCGCATGTTAGACAAGTTAAACTAGATTGACACTATCATCATCCAAACATCTCTTTTTAAAATGTTATGAATTTTTTAAAAAAAATAACTTGGTCGGGGGCATACCACTGGCCACCAGTCTAGTTAGTTTCTATTTTATAAATAAATTTCAATTTATAACCCTAAATTTTAGTGTTTTTGTCAATTACACATCTATACTTTTAGTTTTATCAATTAAACACTTATTATAGTTTTGTTGATTAATTCAGGTAAGATTTTATGAGAGGTTGGTTCCTTTATAGTTTTTCTTTCTTTCTGTTTTAATTTTTTTTTTATCTTAATAATTCATTCATTTTTATTTCAGCATATAAATCATAGAACAAATTTATACTTAGATGGGATCCAACTCAAATCAATGGGCGATGATTTCAGAAAAGGAATTTATGAAATAAGAATATTAAGCATTGGAAGAGATCAATTTCTTTAACACAAATAATCATCTCGTTAAAAAAAACATAAAAAATGTTTTTACTGTACGGATTGTGGATTATGTGTGAATTTAATAAGGATTGTAATAATAATTTTTTTTTAATTTAACTCATCTATATTGTGTTTATTAGGTATTGAGTTTGATAATTTATTTTAATTTTCATTTCATTGAGTTGTCGTAGTATAAAAAGAAACATCCTGACATTGGTTTAAAGCTCGATTTTATGAAAACATAAAATAAAAATAAAAGGATCAAAATTGAAAGTGGGTGACAAATAATGTCCTTTTTTTTCCATGCACTCTTCATGCAGCGTTATGTTGGGGGAATAAGCCTTGAGATTTTTCTCAATTTCTATTTTGGTTCTTTTAGTTTGACACTTATATATTTGGGTTTAAAATTTTATTTTGTTCACGTTTAAGTTATTTGGTTTGAGGGAGGAGAGAGAAAGTTATTGGTTGTCCACATTCCAACAAAAAAAAAACTCGTTATTGGCGTTAATACGATATAGAGAAATATTTGAAAACACAAAAGAAAAGGCTGGCACTCAAAGACATAACAATCCATCTCTTCTAAAAAGGGTTTTAGGAGATTTTTCATCAATAATTCATATGGATTACTATTAAATATTGGACTTTTGGATGACTTATTATTTGCAACAACCCAGCTTGAGAGATTAAGGATACTGATGTAATTAATACAAGAGATTATAATTTTAGACCTAGAAAAATCAAGCAAGGACTTGGTTGAATAAATTTCTAAATCCATCATAAAATAACATATGTGATATTTTTTCTATTTATAGGTTATTAGGTTTTATTTTAAAGAAAATATTATGCCTCGTATTTTGTAAGTTATGAGTTGTACAAATTTCCTAACACTTATAGGAATAATAACCCTCTCTTCTAAAACGGTTTTATGAGATTTTTCACTAGTGATTTGAGTGGATTACTATCAATGATTGAACACTTGGACAATTTGTGATTTGTGACAACTCAACTTTAAAGAAATTGATCAATCTTAAAAAGAAAGATCTAATCTTTAGGTAATTTTGGTTCAAACTCTAGATTATCTAACAAGATCATTATGACTCTAATAAAAAAAATTAAATTATTATTTACATTTTAGGAAACCTAACAATGACATTTTGGATTGACTTGAGTCAACTAAGGTTAATGATTAGTACTTAAAAGTGCATTCTCATTAAGGCTTTATATCATCGTATTGCACTAAAGTATCGTTAAATTCCCTAACTAAAGCATGTTTTATAATAACAAGTATGATAATATAATATATATTTAATTTATGGTAAATACTTGTTTTGAATGCAGGTATATCTCACAATTCAAAGGATTGATTAATGTGATTAATTATTGAAAGTGAAGAGACAAAAAGAGGACTAAGCTAAGAGAAGAGATGCTGGTTCAATTCCAAACTGGAACACCATTTGGTTATTTGATCATAACTGGAGTTGTAGAACTCAGATTTAGGTCCACTATATATGGATGGAAAGGTAAGACATAGACCCAAAACTTTCATGAGAGTTTAAGACTCAATTCTACCGTTTTCAAGTTCAAATCTTAGCAACAACGGAGATGTCGGAACCTGTCCTGCAGCTCAAACACTGTTCGGTTTTCAGCTCATATCTTGAGTTCTAGAAGTCCAAATGAGCTCTGGTTTTTTTTGAAAAGCTGAGACAATTGCCCACAGCTTTCATGGAACAAAGGGCTCAAATTTTAATGTTAGCAATGACGTTTTGGCCAGCCAACAATATCAAGAACCAGCAGCCAACAATGTCAAAAACCAGCCACCAAATCAATGGTTGCCTACCAATCAATAGTTCTGAATCTTAGCCTATAAAAGGAGGCATTTGCCATGTATTTAGTCATATTATTTTTCAGATCAAAATCATCTTCTTGCTTTCTCTCTTTATAATGTTCAAGTTTTCTTTCGTGCTATATTAATCTCTTGTTTATGCTTTTTTATTTCCTTTCCTATACTTAGTTAATTTATATCATAATCATGTTCTTATCTTTTTTATTTATGTTCTTCTTCTTCATTATGTATAGCTAAGTTAGTTATGTCAAGGTAAAAAGGTTTCACTAATGGTGTTAGAATAAGTATAATATAAACTCAACATGGACTTCAATGTTTATATCCAAGAAAGATTGTTATTAACATGTCTTATCTTTTTATCTTACTAATTCTTAATAGCTTGCTTGGTAAATGGTTAATCTAGATTTGTGTTGTATAACACTTGGTACATCAAATGCTTGATCCTTCATAGTTTTCGGCCGACATCGTTATTATGATAGGAACTTGATTTGTTGTTAACACAAGCTAGCAATATGAATGCCTGATGATATTTATAAGTATGGTATTTCTTAGATAAGATGATTAATATTATCATATTAATAATTTATAATGAGCTAATAATGATAAATCATCCGATTGGAACCTCCTTTGTGTGTGGTTTCCAATTGAGTAATAAAAAGAGTTTATATTATATTTAATTGAAATACCATTAGTGGATCCTCTAACATTGACATCTATTTTATTATTATTTAATCCTTACATCAATATCACATCCCAAAACTCTCTTCAACTCCCTTTTTGTTATTATTCTCTTCAAATCTTTGTCTTTATTTGTAATTTATATAATTCATCTCCCTGTGGTTCGACCCCAGTCTTGCCGGGTTATTTATTACTTTGATACTCCTGCACTTGGGATAAGACATCAACTCTTTGATCGTGTCAAGTTTTTGGCGCCGTTGCCGGGGAGGTAAGTATTGTATAAATTTTATATTTCTTTTATTTTATTTTACTTTTATTTGTTTTTCTAATTTTGTTCTTGTTCTTTTTCTTTTTCTTTTCTTTTCTTTTCTTTTGCACTTGCATGAAAGTTTGGACACGTACATTAAGTGGTAGACTTTCTAGGAAATCCTCATTTTCTTTAGAAAATATGGCCGAAGAAGATAACCAGTCAATTTATAATGAGAATAATGAGAATAATCGTGTGAGAACACTTAAAGATCATATGAATTAAACAAGAACAAGTGCACCATCATGTATAGTTTTTCCTCCTGATGCATTTCATTTTAATTTTAAGCCAGGTATTATTCAACTTTTACCCACTTTTCATGGCTTAGAATTAGAAAATCCATACTTGCATTTAAGAGAATTTGAAGAAGTTTGTAACACCTATAATGACTTAAATTGTAGCATAAACACCATCAGATTAAAGCTTTTTCCTTTTTTATTAAAAGATAAAGTTAAAACATGGCTACAAAATATTAAGTCAGGATCCATTCGTGTTTGGGATGAAATGCAACAACAGTTTTTAAAAAAGTTTTTTCCGTCTCACAGAACAAATTCTTTCAAAAGACAAATCACCACTTTCACTCAAAAACCAGAAGAAACATTTTACAAGTGTTGGGATAGATATAAAGACTTGCTTAATACCTGTCCTCATCATGGTTTTGAAACATGGAGATTGGTCTCACAATTTTATGAAGGTTTAACACCTAAAGATAGGCAAATGGTGGAATTGATGTGCAATAGAACTTTTGAAGATAAAGACCCTGATGAAGCAATGGAGTACCTAGACTTGCTAGCTGAAAATGCTTAAAATTGGGACACCACAGGTACGTGTGAGGCACCAGGTAAAACTTAACCTCATACATCTAATGGAGGCATGTACAACCTTAGGAAAGATTATGACCTCCAAGCCAAATTTGCATCTTTAGCTAGAAAAGTTGGGGCACTAAAATTAAAAAAGAGTGGTCAAATAAAATCTGTTCAAGAAATTATGTGTCAAATTTGTGAAATTAATGAACACTCAACCAATGATTATCCAACTTTGCCTTCTGTTCAAGAAATTGCCTTCTTCCTTCCCCCATTTATTCTTCTTCTTCCTCCCAGCTTTGCAACAAATAGCACCCCCTATTTTATCACAAATTAACCTCCCTCCATAAATTCGTCCACCGCAACACTCAGTTTGTCATCATCCTTATTATGATTCAAATTTTATTGAGGACTCTCCACATCAAGTAAGAAAAACTACCCATTTTTGTTTGAATTTAATTTTAAAATTTAATTTTTATTGCATATTTTTGTAGTATATGTATTTGTTTTTGGGTGTTTACTTTTTATATATATAGTTTTTCTCAAATAAATTTGTTGTATGAATGTATAATTTGTACATGTTAGAGTTTGTTTGAGATTTTGAAAAAAATTATTTTTTCATAAATTGATGAAATTTATTTTGAATTTTTAACTTAGGTGTTTTGTAATGAAATAAATAATGGCTTATTTAACAGGCCTGTTTTTTATTTTGTCAATTTTATTATTGATTTGAAAGTTTTGGTAAATGTATAGGAATTTGGAATTATGTAGATAATTGATAATGGATTAAGAGTACTATTAAAACAAATTGAATAAGTTTGAGTTAAACCAATGTTAGCTAATTTATTTAGTTTACATAATTAATTAATAAATGTTGTCGTCAATATTTTATATAGGTTTCATATAAGTAATGGATGATCGTTTATGGATGTATCAAGATTTCCCCAAAAGGTTGCATATGATAGATTATTGTAATAATGTTAAGGGTTTTATTAATTATACACTATCTAATCTGAGAAAAATTAGTGGAGGTGATATTAGATGTCCATGTAAGAGATATAAGAATAAAAAGTTTATCAAACCAAATGTTGTAATAATACATCTTCTACATAAAAGGTTCATGAAAACAATACTTATATTAGTTTGTATACGGAGAACCATAAGTCCTTACGAGACCATGATAGAAAGGATGGTTGTGTTAACTTCTAGTTTTAGCAATGTGCATGAAGTTGTAGATGACAATAGTAATCCTTACAAGAATATGATTATAGATGCGATGAGAATGAATCAGGGTTATGTAGATGGATGTCTAATCATAGATGAATAACCCAATGGAGACGCGACCATATTTTTTTTTATCTTTTGAAAGATTTTAACAAATCATTATGGGATGAGTGCATAAATCATAGTAAATAATCGGTAATTGAATAGATGTTCACCATCAAGTCAGATCATAGGTTGAGTGAGACTGATTATGATAGAATTGTTGAATAAAAGAAAAGCATTTTACCTAAAGAGAATAAGTTAAAAGATAAATTTTATTCTGTTAAATCCATGATAAAACCACTCAGCCTAGGATACTAGAAAATCAACATGTGTCAAACTTCTGCATGTTGTATTACCTTGAAAATAGAGAGTTGACTGAGTGCAAAACATGTGGGCGTGCTCGTTGTAAACCCAAAACTAGCAGTGGAAGGACTTTTATTACACATAGAAAACTTAGATACTTCTCAATCACACCTAGACTGCAAAGGTTATTCATGTGTCCACAGACTGCTAAGCATATAACACAATAGATGGAGTGATGATGTACTCTTTCGATGGTGAAGGTTTGTAATATTTTAATATGGTGCATCCTTATTTTTAATGGAATCAAGGAACATGCATCTTGGGTTATGTATAGACGAATTCAATTCATTCGAGTTGTTTGTTACTCCTTATTCTTGTTGGCCGGAGATACTCATGGTTTATAACTTACCATCAGAAATGTGTATAAGGCCAGGGTTCATGTTTTTATTTACGGTCATAATCGATCCTAATAGTCCTGGTCATAATATAGATGGTTGTCTTTGACAATTGATTGATGAGTTAAAGTAGTTGTGGTCATCTAAGACTTTGACTTATGATGTATCGATGAAACAAAATTTTTAGATAAAGGTAGCTTTGATGTGGACTATCAAGGATTTTCCTGCGTATAGAATGATTTCTGGTAGAAACATGCATGAAAAATTAGTATGTCCATACTGTAAGGAAAATAACAAGGCCTTCACATTAACAAATGACGGTAAAACATTTTTTATTGCCACCAGTGGTTCTTGTCGGTAGAGTTAAAAGGGATGTTGCATTATCTCTACAATCAGGCGAAGAATTATATGACATGGTGTCGTAGTACGATGACATTGTCTTTAGTTTTCAATCTAGTAAACAGAATTTTTCTGGTTTTAGTTCATTTATAATTGGGTAAAGCGAAGTATTTTCTGAGAGCTTTTTTATTGGAAGACCAATCTCTTCCGTCATAACCTTGATGTCATGCACAATGAAAAAAATATGTTTGGAAATATTTTTAACACAGTTATGGATGTGAAAGGAAAGACAAAGGACAACATGAAGATTTGAATGAATATACTTTGTTTTGTCACCATAAAAATATGGAGTTGGTTTTTTATGGGTCACGGGTTACAAAGCCCAAAGCCAACTTTGCCTTAAGTAAGAATGCACAACTATTGGTCTACCAATGACTTAAGAGTCTGAGTTTTCCTGATGGACATGCTTCGAACATATCTAGATTGGTGAATTTGGAGGATTACAAATTGTATGGAATGAAGTGTTTGACTGTTACGTGTTTATACAAATACTCATTCAACTAGCTTACTAGGATTTATTGTCATAGGCATGGTTGTCAAACTCGCGAGTTGACTCATAAAATCATATGATTTTACGAGTCAACATAGATATACCATGTGAAATCAGGTAAAAAACTCGAAAAGTAGCAAACTCGGTCAAAATCGGTTAAATTCGGGGAACTCGGGGACCGAGTTTACCGAGTTTGACAAAATTAACAAAAATTATTGACCAACTCTTCTCAGTCCTCTCCTCTCCATCTCGTTTGTCTCACAAAAACTCTCCTTTCCCCTTTCCCTTTTCCCAAAATCTCACATTCTCTGATTCTAAAAAAATTAACGCCTTCCACTCTTTTTCTTTCTCTTAAAAAATCATCCCTTTAGAAATAGTTACCTGTAGCAAGAGCATGACCCAATATCTTGCCTTTCTCTCTACCATCTTAGCTCACGGGAATCCCAATACACAAAGCTGTGCTCGGTTACTAGAAAGAGTAAGTGTTGTTTTAATTCGTGATTTTATATTATTATTGTTGTTGTCCTTGATATTCTGGTTTGATTTCAATTCTCTTTGGTTCGGTTTAATTTGGTTGCAGGTGAAAGAAATGAAGGATATTTGGGTTTGAAAATTAAATCATGTCAGATTCGCTACACTCTCCTTCCAGTAAACCTCATGATCATGGTCCACACACTGCATTCGGTTTGATTTTCGATCCAGAGTATGTTTTTTTTCTTTAATTTTGGTTTTCAATCCTGCTTTATTTTTGTTGTTAGATCCTGTCTCTTATTCTTCACATTATCTGTGCATCTAAATCGTGGGATTTAAAAAAAATTCCTGATAATTTTTATCAAAAGTCAATCGAGCAATACATAAAGCAAACGATAAAAGTTTCTTCTTTACCCCGTTAGTGAAGTAGGTATATAACTATTAGTGATTTTTTATCTTGCATTCAAAGTTGTTTTAGATGTGCTTGCCCCAATTTATTTTTGTTCCTCTTGAGCTTCTTTTTAAAAGTCTCTTTTCCTTGTTTTTTTTTGGCAAAATTCCATTGCAGAACATATTATACCTAAGAAGTAAAACCTTTTATAGCAAAATCTGTGTTGAACTCAAAAGAGAGATTGTTTAATTCTAGGGAAAAGCATATATGTTGCTTTTACTTATTTATTTTTGTTATAACATGAGTCCTTGCTCCTTTTCTCTTCCTTAGTGTATTTTCAAATACCTATTATTAAGTGATCAAACTTGAGTTAATCCCTCATAATTTTTATCTAGTTACTATATGTTGAAAGGTGTTTTAGGCCACTTAATGACTGGATTTTCCTTTTTTTATATCTTTCACATGTTGGCTTTTATTAAACGATCTTAGAACAGGGATAAGATTTGTTAGCTTAAATGACAACCAATATGTTTTGTGATTTACTTGACACTAGACCAATCGACTTTAGTAGCTTGGCACATGAAGTTGGTTTTAATGGTTTCATTCTCATAATGGTCAATTTTCTTAGGAATTTGCTAAGAAGTGTTTACATATGCTATCTGTTATTCTAGCTGATAAATGTATTGTTTCCTTCCATGAAAAAGCACCTAGGCTCTTGTTTGGCATTGTTGTATATCTTATATAAATCTGGCGGTGTTGTCTCTTCTTTTTTGGGAGGCAAAGGTGATGTTCAAACCTTTTTTTTCCTAATATTGAATGAAGTGAAGACTCCATTATTCCAAAGAATCTTTAATGTATGCATTCATTTTGCTTTTTCCAGCCACCCAAAGAAGAAGTGCTTATCTCTTCAAATGATAGGAAACAACATTCAGTTGGTTTCTATGAGGGAGGTGCTTTTAAGCCTCAAGCATATTTTTGTGGAGATGATGATGCCATCCTCATTCCACCTCCTCTAGGTAACACTAATCTGATGGATAAAGTTTGTATTTCTTGTGAAAATGAAGCTAATTTTAGTTTACATTACACACTAGTAGATTGTTTGTTTTAAATTTGTTATTTGTTAGTTAATGAAAAGTTACTTAAATTATGTATGAATTTTTATTTGAACCATGTATTTTAAGATGCTTCATTTTTATTTGAACCGTGTATTTTAAGGTGCTTGAACTATGTATGAAAAAAATTTACTTATAATTTTATGATCAAAGTTTATTTTGTATTTTCCGTGCCGTGTCAAAAATACATTTTTGACAACCTTGGTCATAGGGGATATGTGATGCACTTACTGAGATCAATCACTTTTTTAGAGATATATGATTCAATAAGTTACAAACACAACACATAAAGAGGCTTGAAACAAATATCATTCAGACAATTTACAAATTTGAGATGATATTCCCTCCATCGTTTTGCGACTCAATGAAGTATTTACCTATATATTTATCAGTTAAGGTAAAAATTGGAGGCCTAATCCAATATAGATGGATGTATCCATTCGAGAGGTTAGATATTACACATACATCATAATTAAAATTCATTTTTTAAAAATTTGAAAACATTATTTTGATTATATGTAGGTTCTTGTTCAATCTTAAGAAAAAACTAAAAAAATAAGGCATATATTGAGGCTTTGATATGTGAGGTTTATATTGTTGAGTAGATCTCAACATTTATCTCGTACTATTTTAAGCCTCACTTGAGAACAAGAATACACCGCATTTCAAGGCATGACAACAGTGAGGAAGTGCCTTCGAGTGAGAACTTGTTAATTTTTTCTCATCCTAGACGACCTGTATGAAAAAATACCATGAGGGGAAGATACTTAATAAAAATTGAATTCAGACATGCATATAATTATGTGTTATTTAATTGTGATGAGCTGAAACCTTCTATTCAATAAATATAATAATTAACATAATTATGTGTTATTTAATTATGATGAACTGAAACATTTTATTCAATAAATATAATAATTAACATGTTACTTTTAAATAATTTATCTCTTATACTATTATAAACTGATAAATTGTTGAATTCCTCATAGGCAACATCATCAATTTTTATTATCCAAAAACTCACAGCTGACTAAATTTTAAAATTTTTTTATTACAAGATGAACGATTTTTCATGTGGTTCATAACACATGTAGGGACTATTTAATTATTCTTATCTCTCAAGATACACATTTCTTGTTAACTGTTAATGATTATAATTTATGTACTAGATTTATCAATTGGGTGGTAATGTTAGTGTTACTTTGAATTTACTTAATCTGAGTCCTTAAAAAAAAGAAAGATGAAGTGTTATAATAGGTATTTCATCCATGAACTTTTTTTTTTTCATATTGAAGAGTATGGTCAGCGTAAAAGACATATAACAGTGGAGTATGTGTTAAATGATCAACTTCTAATGAGTTCAAAGTTAACTACTATAAGAAGTTAAAAAAGGTTATTGAGTTGAAATATCATAGCGATCAGAATAGAGTTATTTTTACTTAAATTTTATTGGTATGATATCATTGATAGAGAGAAGATCCCCATCATGGTTTGGTCTAATTTATTACAAAGGCTAGACTCTGAAACATCAACGATGTCTTTATTTTCGTCAAGTAATGCTATCAAGTTAATTTTATATACACATATTCCTTTAGAAAGGATTGTTTGAGTATTGATTGATTATCCATAGTAAAAATCAAATCCAAGAGTCATATATAGGTTTTTCAGGATGATAACAATGAAGAAACTATAAGAGATTATGTCTTACAACTTGATGAGTTAGTTGATCCATATCGAGTTAGTCTGTTTACCGACTTAGAAGAAAACTTAAATTTTTATGTTAGTGAGAAGACTTTTGTTGATGTTGATATTAAGGAGTTAAATGATATTTTGAGAACCATTCGACATACAGAAATCGATGAAGATGATGATAGCGATGAAATCTATATAGAAGATTGCAATGAAGATGATGAAGATGAAATTGAAGAAGAAGAAGATAATTTTGATTAATATGTAATGAAATTATCTATAATGTAATAGTTCTGGATGAAATTAACTTTAATGTAATGAAAATGACATCAATTTATTATTACATGATAAGGAAACATTTATTTTCTATGATTTTATTATTATACATAGAACTGATGTTATTGTGTTATGAGTGCTATTGTGATTTTGAGTATTTTTAGGATAAATAGATAAGGAATACAAATACAATCTGATCACAAAAACTCTTTTATTCTAATGGCATTACTGAAAAAATGTAAAATACCAACTGATACACTAAAGGATTGAGCTCATCAGTATGTTCCCGAGAGCTTGAGAACACTTCTCAATGACATTGTTCATGGTGTCCATTACATACGGGATCACCGATAGTTAATGACAATCGATATTTTCCCAATACCTTTAGAACTGTTTACTTTTCGACGGCATTGCTCATGGTGTCTATTACATACGAGATCACTGATGGTTAATTTTTGTTAGTGTTTTTCAAATAGCTTTGGATTTGTTCACCTCTCAATGATACTATTCTGATGTTCATTATATATGGGATCACCAATGATTAATATCTATCGATATTTTCTCGAGAGTTTTGGAATCGTTCACTTCTTAATGACACTGTTAATTACTGTTTCTTTTAGACAGAATCATCGACGGGCTGAAAAGTCATTGATGATACTTGGGGGGTTTCTGAATATTTTCAAATAAATTGGAAATTTCAATTAAATATTCTAGGCAAAATCACAGATAAATAATGTTAAAAATACATTAAAATCCATAAATTAATAGTTAATTATCCATCGGTAAAACCATTGGTAAAAAAGCCCCAAATTAGAAGACCAGAATCCCTAATCTAATAACATACGTGCCTCTTCTTCTTCTTCTTCTTCTTCTCCTCCTCCTCCTCTCATTCTCTTCTGCAAAAAACAGTAACGTCCCTATTTTTCTTTCTCTTCTCTCTTCAACTCCTTCTCTTTTCGTTCTTCTTGTTCTCTCTTAATAGTTTTATTTGTTAATTAACATACTTTATGAATTTGTTTGTTTTTTCTCTTCTCAGCTTCATTAACAATGAAATTAAAGCAAGATCTTTATTTTTTCTTCCTTTTTTTGTGTTTTTGTTTTTTGCATTATATTTGTTTTTGTTTTTTATTTTTCTATTCTTAATAATGGTATTGATGTTGTTGTTGAATTTATTTTTTCATATGAGAACAATGGTGTTGAATTTTAGTTGGATTTGTTTTTAATTTTACTATTCAATTTCAATTAAATGTATAGGATTGATTTTAATTATAATTAGTTAATGATATTCTATTAAACATTAATAAATTTTAAATATTCTTAGTTAAGAATAATTAATTATCATATATTCATAATTATAAGTTCAATTTCAATTACAAGTTAAAGTTATAAATATAGATTGATTTTTATAGGATATACTATATAATATTATTATGATAGTAATTGTATATATAACCTAATTATAGAAAAGAAGCTTTGCTATTTATAAAGTAAAATTCTAGTTAAAAAGTAAAGATTCAATAATTAGGTTTCTCTATAATAAATATATATATTAATAAAAAAACTTAAAAAAATAATTTAAAAACTAGGTTGAGTACAAGTTGAGTGAAATCTTTACTTCATGTCAAGGAAAAAAATTGAATTAAATCAATTGATTTGTGGCAATCAAATTTAAATTGTTGTGTATTTGCAAGTAAAGAAATTTTAGGTAGTCTCTTATATAAAGGAGGTATTGTTGAATTTTTTTTTTTATAATAGGAATTTTTTATGGCATCTTAATTCTTTAATTTGTGTAAATGCATAGGAGAAAGTCAATAACATGTCGCATGGATAGGATCAATGTTAATTCTTCTAACAACACTTCTAATGATAATGAGTCATTAGAAGAAGAAAAACACCTACCATCAATGCGGGCTCATCAAGTGTGCTGCCGCCACACCAACGAGGGGTCCTTTCAGAGCAAGATCCATTTACTAGGAAGTATCATGCCCAGCAAAAGTCTAACCTTTCAATATAAGTTTGTTTTCCTTTCGTCCACTACTAAAAAATAAAGAACGTGTTAATAATTTTGGAAAAATTAATTTCAATTAACGAATGCAATTTCAGGTTTACAAATATTATGACTATCTAAACCATAATATTGGCGATGAAATCATCGATGAAAGTGCCATTATTTCAACGAAGTTAGATTTTCACAAATCTTAAATGGAAACCTATGATTGATGCAAGGAAAAATTTTATTGGGATAGAGCAAACAACGTTGTTGTCAAGAGGGTCTAGAAGAATTATACTACAATTAGCTAAGATTGAAATCAAGATAATTTTTTTAATCTAAATTTTAAAATTTTCGATTTCACTTATTAACAGATAATTCATTTGTATCATATAGGCTACGTGATTTTTGGTACAATGCGCAAAAGAAAAAAAAAATATGAAAGAAAGAGAGCTTTCAGGCTAGAATGACATGACGATTTAGAAGAATTTTAGACCTTCTTACATCCTGAAGGATGTTTGGGCAGAATATATTCAACATGTAATGTCCGAGCATTTCATGTGATGGTCACAATCCAGCTCGAAGAACTAGAATTGGCGAATTCACGGTTTCATTACTACACACACTAGTGGATTCATTTTGTTTGCTTTGCATGCAAAATAGATGGTAAGATTCTTTTTTTAACACATCCATTTTTAAAATTTTTTTCTTTAATATAAATATATTTAACTAACAACAGTTTTCTCTTGTAGACTACGGTTTTTGGACACAAACCAAGTTTGATGGAGCTTTTTGTAGAAATGCACGTGTGAAATGATGACAGTAAAAAAATGGTGCTTCATCTCGTGGATAACCGAGCTCAACACTTGGTGGTATATTGGATTTCAACAATTTATTTTCTTAAATTAATATTTTTTTTGAAATTGTTAACTTTTTTTTAGGATACATTTAACACCTGGTTGAAGGAGAGATGCATGAATGATCTTTCAACTCATCTAGAACTCAATCTACATTTATGGTTGGAGGTAGGATCGTTTGATAGATCTGATAAAAATCAAGTGTTCGATATCTCAAACACTATGGCTGAGGAATTATGAACAACCTGAAGTGTTTTAACCATTGAATGCTCGTAATTGGTTTTAAGCACTCAAACTCCAGAGTACGAGGTGATTTTAGACCAACAAGTTCAAGCTCGGTTGGCCTATCTTGCTGTCGAGATAGAATGACTCAATGCTGAGGAGATGACCGAACTCCATCGATTAGTAATGGAGATAAAATCACAGATCGGTGATACATGTGCTCTCTTTTATTGGCCCCATGGTCTCGGCGAAGACTCGTCTCCTCCTCCTTCTCCAACTCTTCTATTATAGATTAATTGTATTTGAACTTATAAATTTTTAAATTTATAATAAATATTTGATTTTTATTTTAATTTGATTTCTTTTAGTTATTTTCTACTTTTGTTCTATAGATTTGTTTTAAAAAGTATTTTTAAAAATATTACTGGTGGTCTTACCGATATATTAAATCCATCTATATATTCCAAATAATTGATAAAGAATTACTACAAATGCTTATGTGCCATTGTTTAATCACTGATGATTTTATTTCATCGGTAATATTAAAAATAAAAACTCAAAGTTGGCATTACCAATGCTTTTTTTTTGTTGGTGATCTGTAAAGTTATCGATGGAAATACCGACATATTAAAATGGGTAATTTTTTTTGGTTTGGCGTGTTTTGTCCGTCTTTAAATCCATAGATAATTTTATTACAGATGAACTCACTAACAGACCATAAATCATCGATGATAAGTTTTCTGACAAAATATTTTTGTATTTGAGCTCATCGGTAAAAGTCATGCTGACGAACTCAGTGTCTAATCACCGACAAAATATTTCATCAATAAATTGAAAAATTCTAATAGTTTATATGATAATAAAAATAGACATTGACATGCAAACCAACAAATAAAATTATGGAAAATATGAGGTGTTTTTTTGGTCAAAATTGTCTTTATTTGTTTTTTAAGAATAAAATGGTTTTTTTATTAGCAATGCAGTTCATTGAATAAAAAGTAACAACAATAAGAAACAAATACCCACAAAAAAAATATAATGATTTAAACTGGAAAGGAAAAATGTTTTACTTTAAACGAAAACCAAATTTTCTTATCCTTGCATTTGTTTTTCATTTTATGAAAAAAATATATTTTTATGAGAAGTTTTGTTTTTGAAGTAAAAACTCACTATAGTTGTTATAGCAAGTCTCAATTATTATTCTTTGAAATCATTTTTATGCACATATATAAAA
>Ga0325411_1003841_pt1 | contig 16894 bp, 22 predicted proteins | sample PopdelMetagenome_13_FD_206181 | JGI IMG/M metagenome (GOLD analysis project Ga0325411, IMG submission 206181) | Populus deltoides microbial communities from Bellville, Georgia, United States - Xylem-PdIQD-R4 | ecosystem: Host-associated > Plants > Phyllosphere > Stem > Wood/Secondary xylem...
CTACTTGTCATCCACAAACAGATGGTCAAACTGAAGTTGTTAACCGAACTTTGATTCAATTGTTAAGGGCTATCATTCAAAAGAATCTTAAAAATTGGGAAGATTGTTTGCCATTCATTGAATTTGCTTATAATCGTAGTGTGCATTCTACTACTGATTATTCACCATTTGAGATTGTTTATGGTTTTAATCCTTTGACACCATTAGATTTAATTCCTTTGCCTATTAATGAAAGGGTTAGTCTTGATGGTAATCAAAAAGCACAGGTGGTGAAAGATCTCCATGTAAAAATTCGGCAACAAATAGAAAAGAAGAATGAACAATATGCAAACAAAGCCAATAGGGGATGAAAATTAGTGAGATTTGAACCAAGTGATTGGGTTTGGGTGCATATGAGGAAGGAAAGGTTTCCTGAACAAAGAAGATCAAAGTTGATGCCTCGAGGAGATGGTCCTTATCAAATCATAGAAAGGATTAATGATAATGCCTACAAAGTGGATCTACCAGGTGAGTATGGTGTTAGTGCTACATTCAATGTTTCTGATCTTTCTTCATTTGATGTAGGTGATGATTCGAGGTCAAATCCTTTTGAGGAGCGAGGGGATGATGCGATCCAACCATCAAAGGATCCATTGGAGGTTCCAGTTGGTCCAGTTACTAGGCTTAGGGCTAAGAAGTTCAAAGAAGCTTTCAATGGACTTCTTAAAGATACATGGGCTAAGGTGGACTTCAAGAGGATTTGTAATAATAAAGAGCAAGCCTTGATTAATCTGAGTCATATTCAAGAGGGGCTTGTTGGTGGAACCAAGACCATTACACAAGGATTGGGAGAAGAAGACTAGATTCGGACAGTTTGACCTTTCGTTACTCTTTTGGTCATAACTGGAGCTACAGATCGAATTTTGATGTGATTCTAGTTGGGCTGGAAACTAGACTTCCATACCTTTAAAACGGTATATGGAACGCCTTCTAATTCATTAAGACGATAGAGAACCATCCATTTTAAGTTGGGCCATACTGCTGCCAGACAGAATACGGAAACAACGAACTTGTCTTATTTAATTAGTTGGGCTATCAAACTTTATTTATTTTGAGAGGAGACAACTTGTTTGGGTTTTAGACTTGTTTATTTTGTTTATTTTAATTAGTTTGGGCTAGTTTTAGCTTGGGTTGATTATTATTTAAATTGGGTTTATGTGAGATCCATTAGGAAAACTAGGGTTTTGGCTTAGAGTTTAAATACTCTTTAGGAATATTTTTAGGGCAGACTTTTTATAATATTTTCAGCATTGTAGCCGACTTTTGGTTGCTCAATCTTGGTTCTTGATTGAACTTTCAACTCTTCAAAGAATTGACCATTCTTTGTTGTGAATTTATACTTCTTTTGCTCGTCTCCAGGTGTAGGCGTTGTGATCGAGTTGGTTTATAGTCTTGTTGCCTTGGAGCAAGTCTTCCATTGTGATAAGCTCATTCAAATCTCAACAAACTTGGGTTAGATTGATCTTGGGGTCGCAAATACCATTAAATTCTGCTAGGGTTCGTATCATAATGTCTGTCTTTTTGTTACCTCAATTAAGATAACATGTAACAGGATCAAAACATAACATTCTCTATATAAGATGACTTAATAATCTCAAGTGTAAGCATCACTTACATAACCGCCTTTTAAGCCTTTCCATAGATATAGATGATCTCTCCATATAGAATTCTCATGCAGGTTAGTTTTGTACATGTCTTATGACATGCATCTATATATTAGTTCTAGGTATCCATATACCTCAACTGTTTTCTTTCATAAAAAAAGAACATAATATATATCAATCTTTACGATTTTAATGAATATCCAATATTTAAGAGAGCATCGATTATGAACATTTTAGAAACAATGTTTTGATGTAATAGGAATCTCATAATTATAATAACTTTATAATAATTTTCTTTTTGCAAAGCATTTTTGTCTTATGGACTTTATCTTTACTCTAGATCCATTAATCCAGTGTTATATGAATATTAAAGATAAATTAAGTCTTTATTAAAATAATTATGTATTTACCTAAATATAATAATTTCACATGTAACCAACCGATTGATTATGTATTTACTATTTTTCCAACATTTCATTGAAAAAATTTTAATTCAAACAATTTTGAACTTCTAGTTTATCTTCTCCATTAATGGATCCTATAGCCAAGTATAGGATACCATTTCCATCATATCACTCAATTTATGTCTTAAACATGTGTCTTTAGTGAGAGGTGTTCCATGCAAAATAAATAAGAATCAAATCTTAGATTCTTTCATACTCAGTTATTTTAATATCTATTCTATATGCATGGATTGAGACAATTTTAGCAACCTTTTAAATTTATATATCTAATATATAGGTTGTTTTTTTTAAAATTTTTTATGAAAGTTCTTTTGGATAATCAAAACTTTACTAATAAAAAAAAATGCCGTTTCTAAATATGTTATCCATATATAATTTTTAAAAAATGACATCAATATAGAGAAGCTAGAGAGTGATGTTCTCCTTCTTCTTGAAGTCGTTCTCCTCGTGATGTGCATCCACTGATTTCTGTTGGAGCTTCTTTCTTCTTTGTTAATTCTGGCCTTATAGCCACGAATTACAAGAAATTAGCATCTATCTCCTCTTGGATTCAACAGATCCAGGCGGCGTCTCAGTTTAAAAATACAAGGCAATTAATGTGTTTCTCCTCTTGGCTTCAACAAACCCAAGGGAAGTCTCAGTCTCTCTTATGTTATCACACGGTAATAGTTTTGGATCTGCCTTTAGTAGATCAATCCTTCTCAACCCTAACAGGAGGCTCTAGTGGCTATGGGGATGAAAGTGTATCTCCCTATAAGCATCGTCCCATGGTGGAGGGTTGTTCCGATTACGATCCTTTTACAGTTGATTCAGGTACTCTTCAGCACCTAGATCTAGTTGTTGAGCAACTCCGTTTCTTGTTTTCTAGATCTGGAAATGGTAGGACATGTTCTACCTCTTCCATTCTGTAATGTGTTTTCTGCTGGTTTATCTGAGGGCTTTTTAGCCCTCTAAAATCTCAAGAGGTGATTCATCTCATGAAGCCTTCGTATTATGTTGTTTGGCTTGTTATTGTTGGCTGTGTTGTCTGGCTTTCAATTGATGTCTGTATGGGTGACTGGCTGCTATGACTGGTATGTGGGTTTGTCCGCTACAACGTTGCGGCTTATGTTTTCTCTACCAACTAGCTGATGAGGTTTGGTTGGGTGAAGTTTTGTATATTTCTTCTAACTCGGTTGAAGACTGCTTAGTCTGCTTGGTGGAGTATCTTCTTCTGCTGGGTTGTGACGGCATACTTTCTTTGTTGGGCTTTGTTGTGCTAATTCTGTTTCTCTCTTGGTTGTTGCTATGGATCCAAACAGTTTGTTTGGCCTACTATTGTAATGTGCTCTGCTGTTTACTTCTGTTGTGATGCTGTTTAGTTATTAGAGGGAAGTCTGGGGCCTTTCCTCATGCATGCTCACTTCTTAGCGAAGAGTGCTGGATGGAGCTTGTCCTAGTAGTGACATTGTCAATGCTGCAGAGTTGGTATGGTTTGCTGGAGTTACTATGCTGTGGCTAACCACTTTAGCTTTGTGTGCTGCTTTATGCAGTTTAGTGTGCTCAGCTTCTTGTTGGCTTCTGGATCTTCTGGTTGCTCTGACTAATCAGTTTGGTTTGCTACTTTCAGCTTGTTGTTTGCGGGCTGGTTACCAACTGCTATTCCATTGTTGTTTGTCTGTTATGGTGCAGGTTCATGGATGTTTGCCTCTTAGTGGAGGAGCCTTTTGTTGTCCCCTGACCTTGCTATGTCCAATAGGGACCTGGTCATGTGTTGATTTATTGTGTTGCTGCAGTAGGTGCAATGTCTAGTGATGGGTGCTGCTCTTACTGCCTTTGAATGTCCAGTATTCCTTGTTGTGCTGGATGCTTTGCTGTCCCTCTGGAAATCCTGCATGTTGTAATGCATGCTGCCTCAGGGGTGCATGGTGCATCCTCTGCTATTTTGATCATGATTGTTGATCCTCTAGGTCATTCGGCTATCATTCTTTTGGAAACTGACTTCATCTAGTTTGTTGGGCAGTAATGCTCTTCTCTTATTGCTTGGTTTTGTTGGTTAATTGACAACCACCTTTTCTCTTCAGGCTTCGACCTGGCACCTTTGTTCAGAGAGGATGTTCCCTTTGGTCTTTTTTATTGTAAATTCTTGTCCGTTAAGTTCATTTTGAGAGCCTGTTCCCTTTTGTTCGTTAGGATAACATGCTAAATTTGACTCACTGGTTTTCCAGCTGTGTTACTTTTGCTTTATAATACTTATATTTTGATAATAATAATAAAAAAAAACATCATTCCCATTAACCTTTTGTAAAATAAGGTTTGTTTGTATTTTTTATAACATCCAAACTATTAATTATACCATTAAAATTAGATATTCCTACTCCCTAAAGCTTGAATAGCACATTTATATATTGCCCTTTAATGTTGGTGTTTCTCATTATCTTTTAAATAATTTTTGAAATATTTAGTCAAATATTAATCAGCATTCAATTGAAATTTCTTAATACTTATTTCAATATGTATTTCAATTTTATTATAGATTATATTGAACTTAAGCATTTTAAATTCAGGTATATACAAACCATTTATATTATTACCAGATCCATGAAAATATTATTATTATAAAAGAGCAACATTTATTCTTGGTAATAAATTTAAATCCATTTAATACTAAATAAAATAGAAATTTAATAGACATGATGTCTTAAAATACTAGAACAAAATGACAATTATATAGTTCTAGTATCAAACCTATTAGGCCAAACAAAATAACTAGTTCTTACAGCTAATGCAACATCCCTTACTTCATTACTAAGTCATTGGTTCATTTTACTTTCAATTAATATTCTACTTTTTTTTGAGTTCTTGCATACCATTGCAAATGTGAAAATCACATTCAGTATCCAATACCCCAGAACTATAATACAAAGTCAATTTTAGAGAAAATTGCTCCATACAACTCATCCAACATGTCATCAAGCATAGGGATATGATGTCTATACTTTACCATTATGTTTTTGATGGTGCGATAGTCAACACACATCCTCCAAGTATATTCATCAGGATCCTCTTTTCTGACACAAGTAACACTAGTACAACACAAGGGCTCATGCTCTCATGAATGTACCCCTTTATCATCAACTCTTCTACTTGCCTTTGAAGCTCTTTCTTCTTTTCGTAGTTGCTTTTATAGGTTGAACGGTTAGGAACTGAAGCTCCAGGTACACGGTCAATCTGATGTTCAATCCCCCTTAATGGTGGTACACTAAGGGTGTCTTCAAGGAATACATCATCAAACTCGTTTTAGATATGATATCGAGTGTGAAATATGTTTTCACGGTGTTGATTTACATCGTTTTCTTTGATTTGCATGTTCAGCGCATGCCTTATAACCCAGGCCTCTCCCTTAACAAGATATTCAATCTCCTCGTCACTATAATCCTTCAAAGGTGGCATCTCTTTACTTTCATATATGTCACTTTCAAAATCAACCTCCTCATTGTCTCTTATAACCATAACTCTTCGGTTTAGACACTAAGATTGACGTGAACCTCTTGAACACGTGGCCAAGCAAATCACATACAAAGACACCAATTCCCAAAAAAAAAACATGCAAAGAGAGCATTACAATCAGGACTTCATGTATTCTAATGAGGTATTATAGCAAAAGAAGAGGAGGATTCAAAAGGAGAGATTGTATCCAAGGGAAAGAAGTAAAGAGATCAATGTTCTAAAAAAAACCCAAGAGTCTATCTCGTATTCTAGAGGAGACGCAACAAGAACATGATGTGTTAACGGCATTAGTCAATGCCTAACAAGCTTGCCAGGAATTGTTGTCTTTGCATTTGGGTTGTTTGACCGCGTGCTCAAGAGGTTTGCATCACCTTAAATTCTGACTTGGTCGAAACCTTTAAAACTAATGCATTAAATGCCTTTGTCTTAGACCGAGTCATTAGACCATTTGAAACATGTAATGGGTCCTTGCTGGTGTTTGTGGGTTGGTCCACATCATCCACTCTCTCCTCGAAAGGATTCGACTTCGAATCAAAACTTGTGTCAAACAACGTAAGATACAACATTAAAGGTAGTGATATGGTTCAGCCTTGTGATACGACTCAAGCAAGGTTAGATTCAGAATTTGGCGTAAAATTTTCTATCGTCCAGTTTTACGCTTTTGAGGTTAACTTCAAATCTAACCGTTGGATTGAGCTGAAACTTTACTAGAGGATTCCAAAGGTATTTTGCTATGCTGGGGAAAATTTTCAGGTGATCAGAGATTGGAAATGACTTGCAATATTGGTCAGAACAGACAAATTTTCTATTCACTACTTTAGTTTGTTCATCTATTTGAGGATGACATGTTGAAAATAAGAGTTTAGTTCCTAACTTTCCCTATAAAATCTTCCAAAAGTAGCTAAGGAACTTAACATCACGATATGACACTATACTCCTAGGAATGGCATGCAAACGTACAATCTCCCTAAAGAACAAGTCTACGATATAAGATGCATCATCGGTTTTATGGCATGCAATGAAAGGCACCATTTTAGAAAACCTATTAACCACAATAGTCTCTATCTTTCTTTGACTTATATAAACCTAAAACAAACTCCATAGAGATATCTACCTAAGGTTCAGTAAGCACAAGCAATGGTGTATATAGTCCATGCGGTTGTACTCTAGATTTTGCCATTCTACATGCAATGCATTGCTCACAAATTCGTTGCACATCCTTTTTCATCTTTGCCCAATAGAAATGCTCTGCAATACATTTAAGGTTTTTGCAACCCTAAAGTGACCCATTAAACCACCTTTATGTGCTTCACGAAAAAGCAATTCACACAATGAACTAGCAGAAACACAATATATTCTCTTTGAACAAGTAACCATCCATCAAATAAAACTTACCAAAGGCCGAATGTCCACGTGCATTATAAATCTCGGCAAAGTCAGAATCATTATCATACAATTCCTTCACATATTCAAAGCCTGGCAATCTAGTATTCATGGTGTGTAAAAGTACAAACCTGCGTGAAAGTGCATCAGCTACTATGTTCTCTTTGCCTTGCTTATTCTTGATTATGTAAGGAAAAGTTTCAATGAACTCAACCCATTTTGCATGTCTCCTATTCAACTTACCTTGTCCTTTCAAATGTTTCAAGGACTCATGATCCAAATGAATTACAAACTCTTTTGGCTATAAGTAATGCTCTTACCAACGCATGAGTTCTTTTTCGTAAGTGGGATAGTTCAAGGTTGCTCCACTTAACTTCTCACTAAAATACGCAATACGTCTCTGATCCTGCATCAAAAGAGCACCTATTCCCATTCTGGACGCATCACATTGTATTTCAAAATGCTTTCGTAAAGTCAGGTAAAGCCAAAACAAATGCAAAACATAATTTCTCTTTAAAAAAAACAAAAGCCAATTCTTGTTCCTCCCCAATTTAAACCCAACTGACTTTTTAACAACTTCATTCAAGGGTGCACCTATTGTACTAAAATATTTCACAAAACGCTTGTAAAAACTCCTTACCTCACTTACTGATTTGGGTGCAAACCAATCCCGGATGCCCTTAACTTTCTCCTCATCCATCTCGATACCCTATGCAGTTACAACATAGCTAAAAAACACAATTTTCTCCATGCAAAAGGTACACTTTTTAATATTAGCATACAACTTCTCACTACACAACACACTAAATACATTACATAAATAATCAAGATGCTCAGTTAAGTTCTTGCTATAGATTAGAATGTCATCAGAATGCTTAGTTAACCACAAACTTACCTATGAATGCATGCAACACATGATTCATTAAATGCATAAACATGCTCAGTTAAGTTGTTGCCTATTAAATATCCTTGCAAGACTTGAAAATTCCCTAAACCAATTGCCACATCCTTGTAGGAAAAGAGTCCTAGCCAAATCGGAAGTCCACAAGTCAAAAGGAAGTAAATAACAAAATTCGTATAGCCTTTGTTAACCAGTATTTCAATACCTTCCCGAATTTTGATTGACCTAAAATTTTAACCCAAGATAGACAACATGTTAGGAGACTCCATATAAAATTGTAGCCTGATCCAATGGTCGGATTGAGAATTATGACTGTTGCCGTGAAACTGGACAGTTGTGCATTTTATATCAGAATCTGATTGTTTTTTTATTGCCCGGATCGAAAATGGAACGACAACCTGTTTAGTCACTTTTACTTCACCACTAGCATTCAGCCATTGCAATCTATATGGTTTAGCATGCTTAACAATATACAAATTCAGTCTACTAATAAGGTTGTGGTACTACAAACATTAACACAGCTTCCACTATCTATAATTAAACTACACACCTTGCTTCGTACATAGCAATGCATTTGGAAGATATTCTCCCTTTGTTGATTAGTTTCATCTTCCTTGACCTGAACCTGAAGTGTTCGCCTGATAACCAAGGACTCATCAACCGGTAATGCTAACTCATCCCCATCACTATCCTCTAATGGTGGCATGCCTTCACAATCAGATCTGTCACTTTCACATTCAATATCACCATTATCTCTAATCATGATGATTCTCTTGTTTGGACACTTTGAAGCATAGTGTCCATGTCACTGACACCTGAAACATTTAACATCACGAGTACGTTTAGGTTGAGTTTTAGATTTATATTTGGCACCAGTAGGGACATCAACTTTAAGCCTTTGGTGGTTTGGCTTTGGGCGGAACAAAGGACTGCCGGACAATACCCTCTTTCCTTAGATTCGACTTCCAAGATGATACGATCCAGGCAAGGTCAAATTCGGATTTTGATGTAAAATGTGCACTCATTAAGACTTTCATCTCCCCCTAAGTTTGAACAGGTCACTCCTAATTCCTCCTACTGATTACAATCTGATCTCACCAAAACAATGTATACTCCGTAAACTTAATTATCACAAATTTCACCTTTTTTTTGTTTAGAATAGCTATGGCAATTAAAAATCCAATCTACCTTTTTCTCCCACTCCAATTAAGCCTCAAGATCGTTTTTACCTTGAAAATTAGGAATTTTCAGTTTAATGGTGCCCAAATCCTCGTCCATATCTTCATAATTCCCCATGCCATAGAAATTCACATTCCTCGTAGCCTTGTTCGATCCACACCTGATTCCTTGGCTAGCAGATGCAAAATCATAGTCATCTTCACTCGTATCTGCGTTGTCATGAACAAACTCTTCAAAATCAGAGCTGACATTCCGTACGGCCATACAGACCGTATTTCCTCGGCAATCAGCCCTACTATTCTGTAGCTTTATCGAATTCATCTAATCTTTCATATCCTTATATGTCCTAGACAACAGCTCGAGTTGTTGGTCTATGACTTGCAATTGGAAAGCAATGTTAGCATTTTATATGATACGGTTCAGCCTTGTGATATGACCCAAGCAAGGTTAGATTCAGATTATGGTGTAAAATTCTCTGCTGTCCAGTTTTACGCTATTAAGCATAACTCTAAATCCAACCGTTAGATCGAGTTGAAACTTTGTCAGATGATTCCAGAGGTATTGGTCTATGTTGGGGTCAAGTTTCTAATGAATCGGAATTCACAAAGGACTTTGATACAGGTTAGAACAGGTTGTACGAATTTTGTTATTTACTTCCTTTTGACTTGTGGACTTTCTATTTGGCAAGAATTCTATTCCTACAAGAATGCGGGAGCTTGTTTCAAGAATTTCCTAGTTCCACAAAAATCTTTAATGAGCTGCAATATAATCTCCAAGTGAGGCAAGGATTCATTAATGTTTTAGAATCCTTTTTTTATAAGGATTCATTATTCATCCAAGACAAGGAAAGAAAGGCTGGTGGCATTTAATGACAGATTTGTTATTTTATTATTTTCTTTCATGTTTGGGCTTAATTAATAGTTTGTTTTCACCTAGGATCCAAGGCTTGTTTGGATCGAGTTATAGGTTTTTCAGTTTAAGGTTTTGGGTTAATTTTGAGTTGACATCATATATGTTTACATAAGGGGTCTATTAGGGTTAATTTTTCAAGAACAATTTAAATTTATGTAACCAAAATTTCAGCAGCCTTTGATGTTTATTACTTCTGAATTTTTCAGTTTTAACGTGCGAGAGTGATTCTTGCATTCTTCAGTTCTTGAACGAATTGAATTTGACTTATCGAAGATTAACCGGCTCCGTGGCGTCATTCTACTCATTCCAATAGTGTTGGTGCATTGGGACATATTTCTATTGTGTCACACTCCTATCAGACCTATTTCAGCTTTCTAGGATCAGATCTCAATCTTGATTATGGGTTGCGTGATCACGAGGTTCGCATCATTATATCGCTGATTCATTGTTTTTAGACATTCTTAATTTGGTAGTAGAACAAAGTATACCCTCACACCTCTCGTGTATCACACAAAAAAATCAAGCATTTTCACTCTAATAATTATGCTCACTACGCCTTTTACGTGCTATCTTTCTTTTGGCTCTTTAAGAACTGAAATCAACAAATCAAAGTAAGTAGCCTTCGTAGCACACTCCAATTATAATTTTCAGACTTAAAAATCAATAAATATACTGAAAACAAAGAAAAAAAAACTATGATTATGATTTCGCGAGTAGTAATGTAAATTCATATGAATTGTGGACAAAACGAAGCACGAAATAAAACAGAAGTGAATATTAGCGAAAAAAATTACTTGACTCCTAGATAACTCAATTATAATATAAACAAAAAGATTGGGACAAAAACAAACAGTAAGGATTTCTTTTTGAAACTTGACGAAAATCTGACATGTTACGTAATTTTTACGTAACAGAATTGAAACTCAAACAAACAATCTTGAAATGACCTCAAATTCCATATTTGGTATTATAATACCAAACAAACAACAAATCTCAGTTCATAAGTCATTCTCTTATGTCTAGGTACCCAAACCCCTTGTATGATCAGTTTGCGGCAGAATTGAACCTACAATTAAAACCTCTAAAAGCCGAAATCAAAATAAGCCCAAATTTAATATATGGTGCTCTCTCATCTCCAATACGCAGAATATGAAGTTTAAATTGATTCTAATGTGGTTTGCTTATGTATGGTTCACTAAGAGTAGTGTTTCTGCGGGAGAATTGAACCTCGAATTAAAACCTCAAGAAAATGATATCAAAATAAGCCCATATTTTATATATGTTGTGATATCACCCCCCAATAGATGGAATATGAAGTTTCAATGGATTCCGAGTTGATTTGCTTATAGTTCACAAAGAGTTGCGTGTTTGCGGCAGAATTGAACCTGAAATTAAACCTCAAGCAAACGATATTAAAATAAGTCTCAATTTAATATATGGTGCAATATCACCCCTAGTATAAATTATATGAGGTTTTAATTGATTCTAAGATGGTTTGCTTATGGTTCACTAAGAGTAGTGTATCTGCGGCAGAATTGAACCTTGAATTAAAACATTGAGCAAACGATATCAAAATACTCACATATTCCTAATCATTGCTATCTCCATCTCTTTGTGATATTCATATACTGAATTATAATTGATATAAGTCTTCAGATATAAGTCTCTGTAATAGTGGTGTGGCACAAATCATCTCCTCATTAGGACTTTCATCCCCTCCAAGTCTAAATGACGACCTCCTCATTCCTCCTCCTACATATTACAATCTAATCTAATCAAATCAATGCATACTCCATAAACTATTGACCACCAATGATACGATCCAGACAAGGTCAAATTCGGATTTTCATGTAAAATGTGCAACTATCCAGTTTTATGGCAATAATCATATTTCTCAATCCAACCATTGGATCATGCTGAAATTGTACTTGGGGTCTCCTAACATGTTGTCCTATCTTGGGTTAAAATTTCAGGTCAATCAAAGTTCGGCAAAGCATCGCAATACTAGTCAACAGAGGTTGTACGAATTTTGTTATTTACTTTCTTTTGACTTACGGACTTCCTATTTGGCAAGGATCCTTTTTCTAAAAGGGTATGGCAGCTTGTTTTGGGAATCTCCTAGTTCTACAAGGATCTTTAATGGGCTGCAATATAGTTTTCAAGTGCTGCAAGGATTCGTGAATGTTTCAGAATCCGTTTCTTACAAGGATTCCTTCTTCATCCTACCTACAACAAGGAAAGAAGATTTCAGAATTAATTCTATCTTCATATTTCATTCTCCTAGCTTATATGGGACTTCTAAAGGGCAACAAATCTGATCCTATCATATTTAGGATATTAAATTCAGATTTATTATTGTTATTATTATTTTCTTCTTAGTTTAAGGTTTATTTATATTATTTGGGTTTTATTGTAAATGGGCATAATATAAGTCCACATAAAGGGTCCATTAGGGTTTATTTAGTTTAGAGTCACTATAAATAAGGGCATAACCAGACATGTAAGGTTAGACAATTCAGATTAATAAAACTTCTTGTTTGCCACACTTTGTGTGTGTGTGTGTATTAGTGAGATAATCTCCCTTCCATGGTTCTCTAAAGAACTGAAAAAGGACTTATCGAAGAACAACTGGCTTCGTGGCGTCATCCTTGTATTTCTCATTCACGAATCAATATTCGTTAGGTGGGGGTTTTTCTGTTTCTAATAGTGTTGGTGCCTGGGTACAAGTTATCTTTGTGTCATACTGCTATCAAACCTGATTTACTTGGCTTTCCAGGAATTGGTGTCTTTGCATGTAGGTTGCGTGACCACTTGATCATGAGGTTCACATCATTTGGTATCAGAGCTTGACTCCATTAATAAGGTTATATCCTTCAGAAATTTTCATTTCTTGGTGATTCTGCAAAAAAAAAAAACTTCCTTAGTGTCCAGTTACTTCTTCTCCTTGATTTTGCAACATATAAAATAGTAACCTTCATTTCGCCACACTCGTTCAACCATTGCAATATATAAGGCCTAGGGTGCTTAAGACAACTCAGATTCAATTTCTTCACAAGAGTATCACTAGTTACATTAGCACAACTACCTCCATCGATTATCATACTACATACCTTGTTTTGGATGTGATATCGAGTGTGAAATATGTTTTCTCGTTGCTAATTTATATCATCTGCTTTGATTTGCATGTTCAGTGCACGCCTTATAACAAAGGCCTCCCCATGATATGCAATTTCCTCATCACTACAATCCAACAAGGAAAGAAGACTTCGGAATGAATTATACCTTTAAATCAGATTTCCTAGTCTATTTGGGACTTTTTAATGGTGACAAATCTGATTCTAGCATATTTAGGATAGTAATTTTTGGATTATTATTATTTTTTATTCTTTTCTTCTTAAACTTTGGGTTATTATTACTTATTTAGGTCAATTGTAAGTGGGCCTAGTATAAGTCCACCTAAGGGGGTACATTAGGGTTTATTTAAGTCTAGAGTCTATATAAATAAATGCATAACAAACATGTTAGACAATTCAGATTAATAAAACTTCTAGTTGGCGAGATGATCTCCCTTCCATGGTTCTTTAAAGAACTGAAAACTACTTATTGAAAAACAACTGGCTTCGTTGGATGGGGGTTTTTTGTTTCCAAGAGTGCTGGCGCCTAGGTACAAGTTATCTTTGCCATAGTTCTTGTGATTGGCCAAATTGGCACCTCTAATGGGTCGTTGGCATGATTACGCTTGGTGTTGGGCTGATCCGCATCATCCCATCTCTCTTCAAAAGGATTCGACCTCGAATCATCACCTACATCAAAAATAGTAAGATCAGAAACATTAAAGGTAGCACTAACACCATACTCACCTGGAAAATCAACTTTATAAGCATTGTCATTGATCCTATCAAGGATCTGAAATGGCCCAACTCCTCGTGGTTGTAGCTTTGATTTCCTATGGGCTGGAAATCTCTTCTTGCGCATATGCACCCAAACCCAATCACGGGGCTGCATGACAACATGTTTACGCCCCTTATTGGATTTGGTCGCATACACACGATTCCTCTTTTCAATCTGTTGCTGCACACACTCATGAAGTGTGTTCACCACCTATGCTTTACGATTACCATCCAAACTAACCCTTTCATCAATTGGCAAAGGAATCAAATCTATTGGAGTTAAAGGGTTAAATCCATACACAATTTCAAATGGTGAAAATTCAGTAGTAGAGTGCACACTATGATTATATGCAAACTCTATAAATGGCAAACAATCTTCCCAATTCTTTAAGTTCTTTTGAATGACAGCACGCAGAAGTTGTGTTAAGGTCCTATTAACTACTTCGGTTTGTCCATTTGTTTGGGGGTGATAAGTAGTTGAAAACAACAGTTTAGTACCCAATTTGCACCATAACACCTTCCAAAAATAGTTAAGGAACTTAACATCTCTATCAGAAACAATGCTCTTAGGGACCCTGTGAAGCCGTGCTATCTCCCTAAAGAACAAATCAGCAATGTTAGTTGTATCATCAGTTTTATGACATGGAATGAAGTGTGCCATCTTTGAAAACCTATCAACAACTACAAAGATGGAATCCCTACCCTGTTTTGACCTAGGTAAACCTACGATGAAGTCCATCAAAATGTCTACCCATGGTTCTTTCAATACACGCAAAGGGGTATACAAGCCATGTGGTTGAGTTCTAGACTTTGCTTTCCTACAAGTTATGCATTTATCACATATGCGTTGCACATATTTTTTCATTTTAGGCCAATAAAAATGCTCATGCAACACATCCAAAGTTTTAACAACACCAAAATGCCCCCATCAACTCGCCTCCATGTGCTTCACGTACAAGCAATTCACACATAAAACTTAATGGAACACACAAATGACTTTTTTTAAACAAATATCCATCAAGTCTATAAAACTTTCCAAAAGCCGAAGTTTCGCAAGCATTGTAAACATTAGCAAAATCACTATCATCCTTGTACAATTCTTTTATGTGTTCAAATCCTAAAAATCTAGCATCCAAAGTAGATAAAAGAACAAACCTGTGCGAAAGTGCATCAGCCACAATGTTTTATTTCCCTTGCTTATACTTGATCACATACGGAAAGGTTTAAATAAATTCAACCCATTTGGCATGTCTCCTACTCAACTTACCTTGCCTTTTCAAGTGCTTCAATGATTCATGATCAGAATGTAACACACACTCATTGGGCCACAGGAAATGTTGCCATGTATCTAAAGTTCTTACAAAGGCATAGAGCTCCTTGTCATATATAGGGTAATTCAAGGCTGCCCCATTAAGTTTTTCGCTGAAATACGCAATGGGCCTTCTATCCTGCATTAACACAGCTCCTATACCAATACCTGATGCATCACATTCAACTTCAAAAGCTCTCGTAAAGTCTGGCAAAGCTAAAATAGGCGCCGAACAAAATTTATCTTTCAACAAATTAAAAGCCTCATCCTGTTCATCATTCCATTTGAACCCAACAGACTTTTTTACAATTTCAGTTAAAGGTGCAGTAATAGTACTAAAATCCTTCACAAAGCTTCTATAAAAACTAGCAAGTCCATGAAAACTCACCTCACTTATCGATTTTTGTGTAAGCCAATCCTGGATAGCCTTAACTTTCTCCTCGTCCATCTCGATACCCGTTATGTTATTGACGGCACGGCAATCCACACATATCCTCCATGTTCCATCCTTTTTTAGGCAAAAGTAGCACTGGCACAACACAAGGACTCATACTCTCACGAATGTACCCCTTCGTCATTAACTCATCTACTTGCCTTTGAAGCTCCTTCGTCTCCTCGGGGTTGCTTCTATAGGCTGGACAGTTAGGAATTGAAGCTCCAGGCACAAGATCAATTTGATGTTCAATCCCCCTTCATGGTGGTAATCCATTATGGATGTCTTTAGAGAATACATCATTAAACTCCTTGTTTTGGATGTGACATCGAGTGTGAAATATATTTTTCCATTGCTGATCTACATCATCTTCTTTGATTTGCATGTTCAGCGCACACCTTATAACCAAGGCCTCCCCTTTAATAGGATATGCAATCTCCTCATCACTACAATCCACCAAAGGTGGCATCTCTTCACTTTCAGATCCAACCTCCCCCATTATCTCTTGTAAGCATAACTCTTCGGTTTGGACACTAAGATGCAATGTGCCCCTTTTGGCCCTACTGCCATTGTTTGCTTTTGGTTCAGCCCCCACCCAACGAATATTGATTCGCGAACGAGAAGTATAAGGATGACGCCACGAAGAAAGTTGTTCTTCGATAAGTTGTTTTCAGTTCTTTAGAGAACCAAGGAAGGGAGATTATCCCACCAACACACAATAAGTATTGGCCAGAGTTCCGGTATGGGTTCGGCTGTATAATGTCCCTCTCAAGTATTGGACTATTAAGGGGTTGAGCTGTGTAGCGAGTGCTATTGGAGTCCCCCTTCATGCGGATCATACGACATTGTTGCGTTAAAGGCTTAGTTACGCAAGAGTTTGCGTTGAGATAGATGCTTCAAAGACATTGGTTAAGGAATATGATCTTCGCTGTCCAAATGGGTTATTGATACCAATTTCAGCTGAGTACGAATGGATACCGTCGAAGTGCAGTAATTGCAATGTCTTTGGACACCCCACAGCGCTATGTGCTACTACTAACATTGATAATCTTAAAGTGGTGGCAGAGGGTAAGAGGAATCTAGGAGCTATGAACTCTAAATCTACGGATAAGAAGCAGAATCAGTTTCAGTGGCAGGTAGTTGGTAAACGAAACAAGGGTTCTATGAGTGGGGAGAATGCCCCCTTGGCATCTAAAGTGGGTAATTGTAATGAGAATGGTTGTTCAACATCTGGAATACATATGTCTGATTGTAAGATGATTGATCATGCGGCATCAGATGTGCACAATGC
>Ga0325411_1003847_pt1 | contig 16876 bp, 15 predicted proteins | sample PopdelMetagenome_13_FD_206181 | JGI IMG/M metagenome (GOLD analysis project Ga0325411, IMG submission 206181) | Populus deltoides microbial communities from Bellville, Georgia, United States - Xylem-PdIQD-R4 | ecosystem: Host-associated > Plants > Phyllosphere > Stem > Wood/Secondary xylem...
ATAATAATAATAATAATAATAATAATAATAAGTTGAAGAGAGCTTTGAGATGTGATATTGATATAAGGATTAAACAATTGTAAAAACAATTGTCAAGGTTAGAGGATTCACTAGTGGTATGTCAAACAAGTATAGTATAAACTCTTATTACTCAACTAGAAACCACACACAAAAGAGGTTCCAATCGGATTATAAATTGTTAACATGATTACATTAGTTATCTTATTCAAATAATGCTAATAATTGTAAATGTTGTCAGGTATTCATGATTATAACTTATGTTAACAACAAATCAAGTTCCTTTCATAGCACAGGTGTCGATTATACCATACAGTTTGGGCTATGAAAGTACCAAGTATTTGTTGTATCAAGGTTATACAACATAAATCTAGATTAACCATTTAACAAGCAAAGTATTAAGAGTGAAGAAGATAACAAATACAAAACATGTTCTTATCTAGTTTATTTATGTTTCTCTTCTTCGTAATGTTTAGCTAAGTTTATTATGTCAAGGTGAAAAGGTTTCACTAATGGTGTTAGAATAAATATAGTATAAACTCAACATGGACTTTGATGTTTGATATTAACATGTTTATAATAGTTATCTTACTCACTCTCACTACAAGATTTCACAATTTTACTGACGGACCAATTTCGTCGGTGTATGATTAGAAGTTCATCGGTGATTTTTTTACCGACGTCATCACCGACGGATTACGTCTGTCGGCTTTCCCTTCGTCGGTGATTCCCCCTTCCGTCGTTATATCGGTCGGAAAAACAAAAAAACCATTTGCCGATGGTTTTACAGACAGAATTTGCGCGCAAAAAAAAAAGATTCCCGCTTGAAATATACCGACGAATTTTTATTCCGTCGGTGATATTGTGATTGACCGACGGAAACTATTCATCGGTAAATCCGTCGGTGACTGTATGAAATACCGACCGAATATATCCGTCTATAAATTCGTCGGTACTGGTGGCAGCTACTGTTAAATGCCGATGGATTAATTCCATCGGTAAGTCTATCGGTGAGTGTTTAAAATGCCGACCGAATTCATCCGTCGGTAAAATCCTTGGTAATAGTTTTTTTCTTTATTTCTTTTTAAAAAATTATTTAGGATATATAATATAAAACTATATAAATTAATTGTAATACAAACCAATTACGCAAATAAAATTTATATTAAACATAAAAAAAAACAAAGTTAAATAATATTCATTACAAACTGAATATGTTTCAAGAAAAATATTAAATGAAGTTTTAAAGCTAAATAATGTTAATTAAAAATTAATATAAAGGTGGAGCTGGAGGAGAAGGAGGAGATCCTGGAGGAGGCTGGTAGTTATACTGCCAAAAAAGATTAGGCGCACATGTTCCACTATTTGCCATGTTCATAATCATTTCGCGAAGCTGTTCATAAGCCGTTTTTTGTTGTTCATAAGCCGCTTCATACTCCGCTTTTTGTTGTGCTTGAGACGCTTTGATTTGCTCAGACTCTGCTCTTTGTTCCGCTATTTATTGTGCATGAGACGCTTTGAGTTGTGCGTACTCCGCTGATAGGTTATCGTATTTCTCGGTGAGCTGAGCCGTGTGTTGCTGCAAGGCCATGAACTCCTTAGATTGGGAGCTCGATATTGATTGGGAGCTCCCAACGGTTGAAACACTACGAGTCAACCGCAAGTTGTCGGCCGTAGTGGTGGAGAGCCCGAAAACCCAATTTTTATCAGGTCCACCTGACGAGACAACCTCCATCCACAAATTCGGATTGAATTCTGGATGGGTAAAAATATCATCCCGTATCTCTCCCTCAACCGATTATTATAGGTCTCCTGAAAATAAAAATAAAAAGTAATCATTATATTCAATACAATAAACATAATAACTTACATAATAACTTACAAAATAAAATGGTTGAATAAACATACCATGAAATGTTGAGCACGATTATCAACGAACTATTGCGTCCCCTTCTGGCGGTTTTGACTCCACACGTGCGTCTCCACAAACAGCTCCATTGGGCTCGACTCACGTCCAAGAGACGCAGCCTATAATGAAAAAAGATATATTAACAACAACTAAATTTAACTATATATTTCATTTAAATTAATCTTACTATCTGTTTCCCATGTGCAGCAAACGGAACGGAGCCGCCAGTGTGCGTTGTCACCCAGCCATGAATTGGCCGATTCCGGTTGCCAGCACTGGACTGTGAGCGTCGTGTGAACCGCTCAGACGTCACGTGCTCAAGATAGTGCAGCCATATATCTTCTGGGATGTATATCGGTTTGAAATCCCTCCAAACCGCAATATCGTTCCAGCCTTGGAAACCCCTATCCGTTGCGGGTTTTTTTGCCTTTTTTTTTGCTTCATACCAAAAATCACGCAACCTACTTCACACAACCAAAAATTACATTTCGAAACATAAATTTCTGTCTAAAAAAATCTTGTATTGTTTTCGATCTTACCTAGTTGCCACGTGATTTTCCCACACCCTCCTCACAACAGTGTTATGCTCACTGTTCCAGCAGAATTTGTACTGTGTATAAATAAACAAGTTTAAATAAAAATAATAATTTATTTACAATTATATTAATAATTTATTAGAAATAAGCTGAAAATTATAAATTAACACCAACCTGAAATCTGCCAAACCATGCATTGATTTGAGGCATCCATTCAGGATGCTTGGATATCTGACTCCATTGAAATAATGGAATCTCCATCAACGATTTAAATGCCGATGATATTACTCGGGCGGCCTCAATGTTTGTGAACCTGAAAATAAATGAAATAAATTAAATAGTGATTACTTCATAAATTATGTTGTAATTTTTTTTAAAAAAAAATTAAACCTTAACAAAATTACATTGAAAGGTTGTCTTTCCACTATGCCTCGTACTTGCGGGTAAATTGATTCCGCTGCGAAGGCACCCTGCCTCTGCGCTGTGAAGTAACGCTGGAAGAGGCAGCATCGGTTAACGGCGCAGGTGATGTAGGTGCCTCTTCTTGAGAGGCACCTAAGGAAATATCATCATCGCTACTAGACGAACTAGCTGCGACCGTACGTGAGCGACCAGCTCTACTTTTCATTCTACGCATCTACACAATTTTATACAAATAATTATATAATTAAATTCAAATGTTAAAAAAATTTCGACAGCACCTCCCCTTTACTAGATACTACCCAAATCCACAATCCTGCACATATTAACAAAAGCCACAACCAATTGACCCAATCTATACTAACTATTCCAACATATTCAATTACAAATCCTAAGGTAAATTCAACATTAAGAATTACAATTCAACAAATTATTCATTAATTATGCCAATGCAACAATAAAATATATTCAATAAATTAAAAAAAACTATAGACTAACAATTAAAATTAATGGAAAAATTAAACATAAATCATGCAATAAATAGAGTAAAATTAACAATTAATCCAAAATATTCAATTATTAATACTAAGGTAAATTCAACATTAACAGTAAATATTCAACAAATTAACTAATAAAAATTATGTCAATACAACAATAAAAAATATTCAATAAATTCTATAAAAAAAACTATAGACTTTAGCAATGAATTATGCAAAAAAAAACTATAGACTTTATCTACATTATAAAAAAAACACCAAAACAAATAACATAACAAAAAAATAGCAAAAAAAAACCCTTAAAGTAAAATGAAATAGAAGAAACACATACCTTTTAAACTGATGAAGATTTACAAAAAAACTTGTTAGAGATGGGAGGTGAAAGCTTTGAAGAATAGAGAGGAAAAAAATCGACATCTTAAGGTGAGAAACGAAGGAGAAGAAAAAATGAACTGAACGGGCGGTCGCTGGAACTTATATGGCAGTTTTACCGACGGATATAAAATTAATATTATTTTAATTTATTCCGTCGGTGAACTGTCAAAAATCTGTCGGTAAATTTTGAATTTCGCATCAAATTTTTCGATGACCCTCCATATTTTTCGTGGTCCGTTGGTAAATCCGTCGGCAATATGACGCGGTCAGAGGTGCATTTAATGTACAACCCTTTGAAATTCGTGCGGCCCGTCGGTAATTTTATCGGTAAAATTGAACTGCCAACAACGTACCGACAGATATAAAGTCATCGGTATAGTCATCGGTGATGTGGTGGCATTTCAAGTAATTATTTTCGAACTCTCTGCGAAATGCCAACGGACTTAATGCCGTCGGTGTGGCCATCGGTGATGTGGTGGCATTTCAAATAGTTATTTTCGAACTCTCTACGAAATGCCGACAAACTTAATTCCGTCGATGTGGCCGTCGGTGTTGTAGTGGCATTTCAAGTAATTATTTCATGTTACCAAATATATCATCCATGATTAATAATTATTTCATGTAATTATTTCATAATTGTGGCATTTCAACTAATTATTTCAAGTAATAAATATTTTGTGTTTCAAAATATATCTTCCATAATCTAAATTACATGAAAAAAAAGGGTTTTACATAGGGCTTTATTTTGGTAGTTAGTCAGAATTTTCTTCTTTTTCGTCATCAATTGAATTGTCATCACCTTCATCGCAATCTTCAATATGAATATCATCTTCTTCATCGACATTTGCTTGTCCGCTAGAGCTCAAAACAAAATTCAACTCCTCTGCGTCAACATCAACAAGACTATCATCGAATACACGAAAATTTGAATTTTCTTTCAATTCAATCGAAGGAGCAACTCGATATGGTTCAACCACCTCACTAACTTGAAAGACTTCATCTCGCACACTTGTGTCTTTGTTCTCATCCTGAACAACCTCGACACGACCCCAGGGTTTCTTTTTTAAAACGAACAACCAATCCACTCTTGATCGATCCTTTCTAAATGAAGGGGTGTATGTGTAATAAACTTGTTGACATTGCTTTGCAAAAACAAAGACATCGTTTATGTTGCGAAGTCCAGCTTTTAAGTTGATTTAGACCAGACCATAGTGCGGATCAATTCTGATTCCTCTATCAGTAGTGTCATACCAATATCATTTGAATAAAAACACTATATTCTGCTCGTTATGATATTGCAATTCGACGACCTCTTCTAATCTACCATAGTAGTCAACTTCTAACTCACTACTAGTGGATCCCTTAACACAAACACCTTTGTTGTATGTCTTTCTTCCTTGCCCGTATTCTTCAGTATGGAAAACATATCCATTGATAAAATACCCGTTGTAGCACTTACATTTTCTTTCAGGCCCCAGGCTTAGTGAAGACAATGACTTAGGTGCACTCCTTCCCATTTGATAAACCTTGTATGTAATGTACATCAATAAACAGTAAATGAACGAGAATCTCATGATGACATGCATACGCCCAGTAATTTTGCAAGTTAGAATGAGTTTGTGATAGTGCTTACATGTGTTCTGAACCACGTGGCAAACTGCTCATCTTGTAATTGAAAGATCTAGATTCGGTCAGCTGTGAGTTAGTGGAGAGCAAATATTGTCAATGTTGCCTGCAAGTAATAATGTGTATGATATTACAATATATTACTAACAAAGTTTAATTAGTATAAACTTACTGAATAAAAGGTCTCAGCTCATCACAATTAAATAAAATATAGTTGTGTGCTTGTTTGAACTCTATTTCCGACAAATATCTTCCTCTTATGACATTTTTAGGTATGGGTCGTCCAGTATTGGAGAATATCGACAAGTTCCCACTAGAAGGCACTTCACCGCCATCATCATGTCGTGGAACGCGATTGATTCTTGTTCTCACATGAGGTTCGAAATAGTACGAGATAAATGTTGAGATCTCCTCAACAATATAGGCCTCACATATCGAAGTCTCAACATGTGCCTTGTTCTTAACCTTTTTCTTGAGATTAAACAAGTACCTACATTGAAATATTAATCAAGTATTTTCAATTAAGAAAAACATATAAAATACTTTTATATATGAATTACATTGCAAATGTAATATCTAACCGTTCGTATGGGTACATCCATCTATATTGGACCGGTCCTCCAACTTTTGCCTCGAATGGTAGATGTATAGGGAGATGCTCTATTGAGTCAAAAAATGATGGAGGGAATATCATCTCAAGTTTGCATAGTGTCTCGACGATATTCGTTTGAAGCCTCTCAATGTGATCAACATTCAACTTGCTGGAGCATATATCTCTGAAGAAATGACTGATCTTCGTGAGTGCATCCCATATTCCCTTTGGCAACAAATCACGAAAAGCTAATGGGATGAGTGTTTGCATAAACACGTGGCAGTCATGACTCTTCATTCCATACAATCTGCAGACCTCTATATTAACCAGCCTTGATATGTTCGATGCATGTCCATCCGGAAAACGCAGACTTTTAAGCCATTTATAGACTAGCAGTTGTGTGTTTTTCTCTAACACGAAGCTTGCTCTTGGTTTTGCGACCTATGACTCATCATAAACCAACTCTATATTTTTACGGTTACAGTATAAAGCTATATCCAATCTAGCCTTGATGTTCTCATTTGTCTTCCCTTTCACATCCATAACGTTGTTGAAAATGTTCTCAAACATGTTCTTTTCGATGTGCATAATGTCAAGGTTATGGCGGAGTAGATTGGTCTTTCAATAAGAAAGCTCCCAAAAGATACTTCCCTTTACCCAATTATGGGTCAAACCAAAATCAGGAAACTTTTGCTTACTTGATTGAAGGCCAAACACAATGTCACCATATTCTGAGACAACATCATGCAATTCTTCACCAGAAAGACGCGGGGATGCAACATCTTTTTCAACTCTGCCATCAAAGAAATCTTTTTTGTTCTTTCTGTACCTGTGATCAAGTGGCAAGAAGCGACAGTGACAATCAAAAAAGAAGCTTTACCTCCATTTGCTAGAGTGAATGCCTTGTTGTTTTCCATGCAGTATGGACATGCGAGTTTCCCATGCGTGCTCCAACCAAAAAGCATTCCATAAGCTGGAAAATCATTGATAGTCCACATCAAAGCCGCCCTCATAAGGAAATTTTGTTTCCTCGATATATCATAAGTTAGAGCTCAGGAGGACCACAACTGCGCCAACTCATCAATCAACGGTCGAAGACAAACATCTATATTCCGCCCGGGCTTCTTAGAACAGGTATGACAGTATTTGTTGTACCAAGGGTAGTTACCGATTGAATTACGGACGGAATATTGTCCATCGGTAATTTCGACCTCAAATTACCGACGGAAATTTTCCGTCGGTAAATCCGTTGCTATTTAGCGAATTTCTGGTAGTGTCTTAATACCTGGCTTGTTAAATGGTTAATCTAGATTTGTGGTGAACAACCCTTGGTACAACAAATACTTGATCCTTTTATATCCAACTGTATGGTATAACTGATACTTGTGTTATGAAAATAACTTGATTTGTTGTTGACATAAGTTATCATCATGAATACTCGACAATATTTACAAGTATTGGCATTACTCAAATAAGATAATTAATATGATCATGTTAATAATTTATAATCTGATTGGAACCTCCTTTGTGTGTGGTTTTCAGTTAAGAAATAAAAAGAGTTTGTATTAGACTTATTTGAAATACCATTAGTGTAACATCTCCATATGTGGGATAAAGCAACGATCTCATGTTAACTGATAAATAGAGTGATTAAATTTTTTTTTCTATATCTATTCATGGTGTTTGTATTAAAGTTTACCAAAATTTTGACGGAGTCTCTCATATACCGGGAGGTTCCAAGTTATCAACATACGACGTGTTTACACTTCTAATATACCGCATCTCCTAACTCAATTCAACCCAATCATCCTTGGTCTCAATCCTACAAACATCATCTTTCATATCAACCACAATGTTTATGATATACATTGTACAATAATTATCATTATGGATGGATAAAGATATAAACATGCATACATGGAACATGGTTATACAAAGTATATAATTAAATTCATCTATTCCAGTTTAAATATCAATTGTACAAATTGAGTTATAAAAAAGTTGTAATATTACCAAAATACAAGGGTATACTTCCTAGGACCTAAATTACAAAAAGTGAACTTAAGCTAAAATCTACTCTTGTCGTGAATGTGATGGTCCTGAAAACAAAATACATGTTATTGAAATATGAATATCACAATAATAAAGCAATACAAATATCCAGTAATTTTAAAAAAAGCAAACATGCATTCATATTTTATTCACTTCTCCCTTTTGGTTGTTATTGGAAATTTTTTCTCCTTCAACTACTAAAAACCAATTCATCTTCCATTATCAACCTCTATTCAAGATCTCATAAGACCATCCATGATTATTTTCGCTTAACACATTACCGATACCAATTTCACTGTTATCATCATCACCCCATAGGAGTCGATGCAAGGTGATCCCCTTACCCGGGATCTTAACATACACTACATGTATGCTAGTCAATACTTAGGGATCCCCTTACCCAGGATACTAACATGCACTAAATGTATGATAGTCAATACATTGTGGTCCCCTTACCCGAGATCCTAACATACACTAAATGTATGCTAGCCAAACATGGCGGTCCCCTTACCTGGGATCGTAACATACACTAAATGTATGCTAGCCAAACATGGCAATCCCCTTGCCCAGGATCCTAACATACACTAAATGTATGCTAGTTCATGCCCCAAATCACACTTCTCATATTTCTTTTGTCAACGATAATTTCATCATTTGGCAAATCACACAACAACCGTTCACCTTGAATACACATACATTCAGAATATTATCCAAAATATTGACATCATTACGCAAGCTTTCCTCCTTTCTCCTAATATCCAATGTTCAGTAATTCATATCTCACATCAATAACATATTAAATCAAAAAATTTAACTAGAAAGTATAGGTGTGGATCCCTTACCTGCAATAGAAGCTCTACTCGTGCTCCCCTGTTGCTGCTGTTGCACCACGCCTGTGGTCCCTCTTGCAAATCACAGGTTTACCTCATAAATTTTCCTCACCCAAGGATATGTTTTATAATAACCAAATCAACAACCAATAAGTCTTTCTTTCAATCATTTCTTAATATTTTATGTTTTTCTCATTTCACCCATAAATATTGTCGTTTCTTTGTCCAACCACAGTTATCATTCTTTTCTTTATATTTAGACTGTTACTGTCCAACTGTTACTGTTTGACCTCTCCTCAGATTTTTAACTATATCTGAAGTTATATAACTTTGATTCAAGCGAGATTAGTCTCGTTGGAAAGCTAAGACATGAGGCTACAAGTTCTCTGAAGAAAGGAGAACCCAATTCTGCCTCTAAGACAGTCAAAATAGCTCATCAACAAACATTTAGACTATTACTGTTCGACTGTTACTGTCTTGTTTTTGAACTGTTACTATCTAACCTCTCATCAGATTTCTAACTATATCTAGAGTTATAGAACTCCGATTCAAGCGAGATTAGTCTTATTGGAAAGCTAAGACATAAGGCTATAAGTTCTCTGAGAAAGGAGAACTCAGTTCTGCCTCTAAGATAGTCAAAATTGCTTATCAACAAATCAAACTTACTGCCCTACAAGGCCTGTCATGACTGGAGTTCTATAGCTCCAAATTGAGCAAGACCAATTTCTTTAGTTAGCTAATATTCAAAACTACAATTTCTATGAAGGAACCTGGTTCTAATTCCCTCATCCTCCTATCCGAAATCTTATCGAAAGTTAGGAGACGAGTTTGTCCAGATTCATCACCCCCCCTTCCCTACACACATAACTTTCATAAACTATATTTTCTGGGTAAATTATAATGGTTTCACGTCCCCAATCACATACCACACATGAATTAACTTAATTTTAACAACAAATACCCCCCCACAAATTCAAGTCTAAGAACCCTAATCTATAATTCACATCAACGCATCAATTCATTATCGAATTTGAAATAACTTATAAGATCATGTTTAAAACACCTTACCCGGTATGAATTAAGGTTTTGATCTTTAACCAGTTGAAGATTTTCAACTGGATCCTTTCTTATCTAATGACAACCGGACCTCCAACTTCTTTTCTTCTTCAATTTTCTTATTAATTCCTTGCCCACAACTGTTTATTCCATCTATAAACCCTTAATTTTAGATGGGTTCTTGAAATTTTTGTGTTTCTCTCTTGATTTTGCAAGAATGGATACAAAAACTCCCTCTTTTCTTTCCTTACGATTGCTGCAGATTTTTGGTGAGAAATGAGTATTTATGCTCTTTTTTTTTTCTTCTTATAATTAAATTATACCTCTTTTCATTTCTTATAATTTTACCCCACAACTTTTAGTTTAGTTTATTTTCTTTAATTTAATCCAATCCCTCAACATTTTCGGTTGATTTATAATGTCTTGAAATATTTCGTCCAGAAACTTTTATCCAAAAATATCCGAATTCTCGCTTTTATTTAACCATATGCATGAATTTCTTCACTTTTATTTCTCATTTAGTTAGTTTGCAATCAAAGCAACCTTTATTTTTCCCCGGTGTTTACATTCTCCCTTTCTAATAGAAATTTCATCCTCGAAATTTAAGTTACGTACTTATGTTGAAGAATAAATGCGGGAACTTTTGCTTCATCACGGATTCTCTTTCCCATGTTTCTTCTTCTATTTGAGAGTTTCTTGACAATACTCTCACTAGGGAAACTCTCTTATTCCTCAACACCCTCACATCTCGATCCAAGATCTTAACAAGCTTAGCTTCCATGGTTAGATCCCTTTTAATCTTTATAGGAACGTGTGGCGATACCCATGAGGGGTCTATCTTGGCCTTTTGCAGCAATGACACATGGAACACATTGTGAATCTTATCTAAATATACAGGCAACTCTAAACGATAGGCAACTGATCTGATTCTTTCCTTAATCTCGAAAGGGCCAATATATCTCGGAGCTAATTTCCCTTTTACTCCAAATCGAATGATGCCTTTCCAAGGCGCCACCTTCTAAAATACCTTATCCCCCACTTAGAATTCTAAAGGCCTTCTTTGGTTATCTGCATAATTTCTTCTTCTTCTTCTTTTTTTTTTATCCATCCTTGACTTCCTTCATCCTCCTTTTGATTTCCCTCACCTTGTCAGTTGTCAGTTGCACCATTTCAGGTCCCAAAAGCTTCCTTTTTTCCTACTTCCTCCGAGCATATTGGGGTACAACATTTCCTCTCATATAATGCTTCATATGGAGCCATATCAATAATAGCTTGATGGCTTTTATTATAAGTAAATTTCACAAATGGCAGGAGATCTTCTCAGTTCCCTCTGAACTCCAGCACACAGGACCCAAGGAGATCTTCAAGAGTTTGAATGGTCCTTCCAAATTGACTATCAGTCTGAGGAAGAAATGTTGTGCTTACATTCAACTCTCCCCAATGCTCGTTTAAACTAGGCCATAATCTCGACATGAACCTTGGATCCTGATCTGATATAATCGACACTAGCACTCCATAAAGTTTGATTACTTCATTTACATATAATTTTGTTAGCTTATCCATCGAGTTAGTTATTTTCATAGGCAAAACAAAACAAATTTTGTCAATCGATCCATAACCACCCATATGGCATCATTCCCCTTCCTTCCCCTAGGTAATCTCGTCACAAAATCATAGAAATATCCTCCCATTTCCATTCTGGAATCGACAATAACTGTAAATCCCCTACAGGTCTCTAGTGTTTTATCTTTATTTGTTGACAAATCCCACAGTTCGACATAAATTCTGTTATTTTCCTCTTCATATTTGGCCACCAATAGTATTTCTTTAAATTTTTATACATCTTCATACTTCCAGGATGAGTAGCAAAACGGGATTCATGGGTTTCTCTCAATACTTCTTTCAAAGTCTTATGATCAGGCAAATAAATTCGCCTACCCATAACTATTAACCCATCAGATAACATTTGAAATGTTTTCTCTATACCCTGGTTTCCACTTTCTTTGATATCCCTTACCTTTTTTTTTCTTTTTTTTTCTACATGTTGAGCCACCAAGACCTTGCCTCGAGGCACAAATCGAATCTTTAACTGAGCTAATAGTGATCCCTCAAACCTACCCTTAGCTGCAAGCCCAATTTCTTCAATTCCACTATACTTCTCTGTTCCTTAATATCCATATCATTCATTACTGTTTTTCCCTTCCTAATCAATGCATCGGTTACTACATTAGCCTTACCAAGATGGTAGTCAATCACACAATCGCAATCTTTTATTAACTCTGCCCATCTTCTTTGTCACATATTTAACTCCTTCTGTGACATCAAATACTTCAAACTTTTATGGTTTGTAAAGATTTAAACTTGAGACCCACAAAAACAATGTCTCCATACTCTTAAGGCAAATACCACTGCTGCAAGTTCTAAGCCATGAACTGGGTAATTCACCTCATGCGACCTTAGTTGTCTTGATGCATAAGCAATCACACGCCCGTGTTGTATCAACATCCATCCTAGACCCTTTTTTTTAGGCATCACTATAGACCACAAACCCTTTTGTCCGTGATGGAAGGGCTAGCGCGGGAGTAGAAATGAGTCTCTCCTTCGGTTCTTGAAAGCTCGCTTCACACTTTTGTGACTAAACAAACCTGACTTCCTTGCGGGTCAGCTTAGTCAAAGGTTATGCTATGGTGGAGAACCCCTTGATAAACCTCCTATAATACCCAGCAAGACCCAAGAACTCTAGATTTCTGTCATGCTGGTAGGCCTTTCCCATTTCAACACGACCTCAGCCTTTCTTGGATCCACAAATATTCCTTCTGCGAAGATTATATGGCCTCAAAAATACTACTTCTTTGAGCCATAACTCACACTTATCCAGCTTTCATATAATTGATTCTCCCTTACAGTCAGCACAACCCTTAGATGTTGTTCATGCTCCGAGTAAGAGCTTGAATACACCAAGATATCGTCAATAATTACCCTCTGCATATTAGTCCAAGTACGGCCAAAACACCCGATTCATCAAGTCCATAAACATGGCCGAAGCATTGGTTAACCTAAAAGGCATCACCAAAAACTCCTAATGTCCATAACGGGTTCGGAATGCAGTCTTTTGTTTGTCTTGTTCGTTGATTCTCAACTAGTGATATCCAGATCACAATTCTATCATAGAGAACACTTTAGCACCCTTCAACTGATCAAATAAATTATCTATTCGTGGGAATGGGTACTTGTTCTTCACCGTCACTTTATTCGATTGACGATAATCAATGCACAAACGAAGTGTGCCATCCTTCTTCCTTTTTTATTTTTTATTTTTTTTACAATCAATACCGAAGCTCCCTAAGATGAGTTACTAGGCCGAATGAAGCCTTTATCTAACAATTCCTGAAGTTAGACCTTCAGTTCAGCCAATTCCATAGGTGTCATCCTATAAGAAGACTAGGCTATAAGAGAAATTCCTGGAATAGTTTCTATGGAAACTTCAATTTCTCTAACTGGAGGTAATCCAGACAACTCTTCTGAGAATACATCTCGAAACTCCCTCACAACGGGAATACCAGCCAAATCTATACTACCTTTTCCAGCTCTCTTACATAGGCTAACCAAGCAAAACAATCCTTCTTCAGTAACTTTCCAGCCACCAAGACTGAGATTACACGCTTGGAATATCTTTTCGTTCCCCTTTAAACACTACTCTTTTATCACCTATTCCTTGGGTTGTCACCATTTTGGTGAAACAGTCCCCTTATGCCTTATGTTTACTTAGTCAAGTCATGCCCAGATTCAAGTCAAAATCATATAACTCTAACAGTAAAAGATCTACCCTCAATTCTGACCCCCTAATATATAATTTTTACCCCTCTATAAATATCTTCAATATGCATATTCTCTCCCAAAGGTGTACTAATCGTCACTCCTACACCCAATTTACTAGATAACACATGCAAGTTATTCACAATTCTATAAGCTACAAAGGAAAGACTAGCTCCAGTTGCCTGACTCTGCTCGACCACTGGCTTCGGGGTATCCCTTAGTACCCTCTCTATACCCTAAGCAGCCCGTACCATTTCCCACTGATGCAACCATATTATTCGATATTTTCACCCACATTTAACTAGTTTTTTGCCTATTTTTTATATATAAAATGCCTTGATATTCTTTGTTTTATGTTTTGAAGGCACTTTTGGATGAAAGATGCAAAAAGGAGTAAATTGGAGATAATTGGTAGATTTGACCTTCAGTCGATGTTTTATGCAGAGCGTGAGCTCTAGAGGTTGAAATGAAGTGATTCCAGTGGCATTAAAAAGCTAACATCCATACCTTTCTGGAAAATCTAAGGCGAGAAAATTAAATAAGGAAGAGCATGGAAATCACAGCCTTTAAAGTCAGATGTCGCAATCTGCCAGTGTTGACCTTTGTCCATTTCAACTTGAATATCTGGAGCTACAGAAGTCCAATTGATGCAAACTCAATTTTTTTGGATTCATGACTCAAAGTTCTATAAACGCTCCAAAGTTCAGCCAAAACCGATGTCATATGATGGATATATGATTTTTCAAAGATGACATCTGAATTCTGCCAGCAAACAGGTTTCGTGAAGAAACAAGTCCAAATTACATTCCGAAGCATCTAAACCTATATCCAAGTTTTTATTTCAGCAATTTAGCTCCTCTAAGTCAAAGCTTGAAGATTCTATGCAAGGCTATTTCTTATTTTTTTAGGAAAATAGTCATTGAAGTACTTAAATGTAAACAGTCTACTTAATGGAGGACTATTTTGTAAAATAGAGACCTAGGGTTTCCTAAGATATAAAAAGAATGAGAGAAGAGAAGGGGAGCGGCCAGCCAAGAAGAGAAAAACGCCCCCTTCCTCTAAGAAACCCTAAATTATGCATACTTCCTTCTTTTTGATTAGTTGTTCAATAAACATGCAAGGCTAAACAGTTTTTCTTAGTTGCAAGGACACGGAAACCTTTGGATTTCAAGAACTGTGAGATTTATTTTACCTTTTCTTTTCAGTTTATATGATGAATATGTTTGTTCTCCTTTGCTTATTTTTCCTATGATTGTTTATTTTAATTGTTAGAGCGGACTCTAAGTTATTATTGTAGACAATCTATTGCTAAGTTTGATATCAAAACCAGAGTTGTGGTATATGAACTTGTGAAGCAACTGAGTTTAATAATTGTGGCGGATCTACGTTATTAATCTTAGGGAGAACATTCAATCAAATCAAACATAGACTGCGGACAATTATGTTTTCTTGATTAATCAACTTATCTAGTTCTTAAGGCTGCCATTAAATTAAATTACTAGTGCAGACACTGTGGTTGTTTGATGGTTAGGGTTAGTTTTATGGCGGATCCGTTAACTAACCAATGTTAAGAAGAGATAAATATTCAGAATATAAATTGATGTTTCGTTTCCATGATCAGTTCTGATTTCTGTAGGTGGATGTGTGCTTGTGACCAAGGTTTGGTCTCTTGATAATTTTCTGATTTTATTAAATTTCGTTTGATAGTTTTCTGTTTTCTTTTGCTTTAGCCTAGATAACGTCCAAACCCCTCCAAAGTTGCACATCATCTAGCAGAAAAATTTGACTTGAACTTCCTCGTGGGATCGACCCCATGCTTGCTCTATACTATCTTGTTTGTTGTGTTTGAAGCTAGGGTAATTAATTTGTGTGACCGCGACATCGCAACAAATTTTGGCGCCGTTGCCAGGGAAGTATATTTAGTTGATTCTTGTGCTATTATTTTTATTTACTGTGATTGTTATTTCTTTTTCTGAAAAAAGAAAACAGAATTTTTGCTTGTTGCGGTACTGTTTATTACGACAGCGGTACTGTTCAAAACATATTTTTTGGTGGAATTAGGTATTGGCCTTTTGAGTACTGAAGGGAAACGACGTTCTAAACAGGACTAGTGATAAATACTAGCCCCGCCCTATTGAGGCCAAATTCCACTGTTTTCTAGGGTTTTTAGGCAGTTTTTGTTTTCTACCGTAGGATTTTCGTATAATTTGCATTGTTTTCGATCTCTTGTGTAGTTGGTTTCTTTTGAGTTTTCTTGATGATTTATGCCAGTAACCTGTTCTACTAATCAAAGTCAAGTGCAGTTGGATCTCGAAATATAAAAAACTTTACACAGGTTACGAAAGGAAGCTCGCCTTAACACCACGGCTGTTGCACGACAACAAACACTCAAGAAGCTTGCTGCTCCTAACATGGAAAATCAGCCATTGTGCATAAACATCGACAATAATGTAAACTTTGAGCTCAAATCTGGTTTTATACATTTGCTACCCACTTTCAATGGTCTTGCAAGAGAACATCCTCATACTCATCTCAAGGAGTTCCATATGGTTTGTGTTGGCATGAAACCAAATGGAGTTGATGAAGAACAAGTTAAGTTGAAAGCTTTCCCTTTCTCTTTGAAAGGGGTAGCAAAGGCATGGTTTTTCTCTATTCTCCCAGGTTCCATTGGAACTTAGAATGCCATGAAGAAGATTTTTCTTGAAAAGTATTTCCCAGCATCTCGAGTTGCCAACATAAGAAAAGAAATATGTGGGATTCGACAATCTTATAGAGAGACACTTTTCGAGTATTGGGAAAGATTTGAGCAACTGTGCATTCAATGCCCTCATCATCAAATACCCGATCAGCTGCTCATTCAATATTTCTATGAAGGATTGATGCCTACTGACCTTAGTATCATTGATGCTGCAAGTGGAGGGGCATTGGTAGATAAGACACCCGAGGCTGCATGCCAATTAATCTCAAACATGGCAGCCAACTCGAAACAATTTGGCACGCGTGGAGACTTCGTAAACAAACAAGTAAATGAGGTAAGTATTTCTAACCTTGAAAATAAAGTTAATGATCTTACTTCTCTTGTGCGTTCTTTGGCTTGTGGAAATGTACAACAGGTGAAAGTTTGTAGCATATGTTCCTTACAAGGACAT
>Ga0325411_1003857_pt1 | contig 16847 bp, 12 predicted proteins | sample PopdelMetagenome_13_FD_206181 | JGI IMG/M metagenome (GOLD analysis project Ga0325411, IMG submission 206181) | Populus deltoides microbial communities from Bellville, Georgia, United States - Xylem-PdIQD-R4 | ecosystem: Host-associated > Plants > Phyllosphere > Stem > Wood/Secondary xylem...
AGAAAGGAAGGCGGACAAGGTAAGAGCTTGGATGTGATGAACAACAGAAATGGGATGAACAATGAGATGGTGATGAACAAGACCCACACACCTTTGGGACTGAATTCTCCAAAAAATGGGAGCAAAATTGATCGAAATTTACAATGTCAATTCAACTAGTTGTGTATTATTAAATTAATCTATAAAGGGTTTATTTTTTTTAATTGTGGATTGCACGGTGCAATTAACAATAAAAGATGAGTGTTTTTTTGTATTTTTAGAATTTTTTTAATAATTTTTTTTGTTTGTGTTAATTTTTTTTTATTTAGTTATTCGATTTACATGACACGGATCCCGACTTTAATAGGTTAACATGGTTTAACAAGTTAACTCATAAATTTGTTTTTTGTTTTTTTTTTCTTTTTAATTAATTTTTTTTGTTTACTTTAGTTTGTTAATGTTAAATTTCTTTCCATTTAGTAAAAGATGAGCTGGTTTTTTTTTTTTTACATTTTTAGAGTTTTTTTTTGCTTTTTTTTCTTTTAATAATTTTTTTTGTTAATGTTAAATTTTTTTATTCAGTTATCAGACTTTCATGACACTGATACCGGGTTTAACAGGTTAACATGGTTTGACGAGTTAACCCAGAATTTTTTTTTGCTTTTTTTCTTTTTAATTAAATTTTTTCGTTTACTTTAGTTTGTTAATATTAAATTTCTTTTTTTTAGTTATTAGACTTTCATGACACATATTTCAGGTTTCACCGGTTAACCTGGTTTCACGGGCTGTCAATTTTTTTTTGTTTTTTTATTTTAATAATTTTTTTATTTAATTCAGTTTGTTAATGTTAATTTTTTTATTTAGTAATCAAACTTTCATGATACGGATCCCGGGTTTAACGGGTTAACTTGGTTTGACGAGTTAACCTGAATTTTTTTTCTTTTTAATTAATTTTTTTCGTTTAATTTAGTTTGTTAATTGACAATAAACTAAAATTGCTCAGTGTTTCATTGTGCAAGTCCACAGTGAAATGCTGAGTTGTCTTCTTTTTTTTTTTTCTCTCTTCTTTTTTTTTGTTTTCTAGCCTTTATGGGTTTTTTTTGTTTTTTTCTGTGTTTTTTTTTAATGAATTTTTTTTGTTTAATTTTTGTTTAATGTTAATTTTTTATTTAGTTATCAGATTTTCATGACACGGATCTCGGGTTTGACGAATTAGCCTGAATTTTTTTTGCTTTTTTTCTTTTTAATTAATTATAACATATACTAAAAGGGATTAGTGTTTTATTGTGGACTGCACAGTGCAGTCCACAGTAAAACATTGATGCTTTAGGTTTTTTTAAGTTGTTTCATTTTTTAGCTTTTTTATGCCTTTCGGGATTATTTTTTTGCTTATTTCTTTGTTTTTTTCTTTTAACAAATTTTTTTGTTTAATTTAATTTAGTTTATTAATATTAAATTTTTTTATTTAGTTATCAGACTTTCATTACACGTTTTCCGGATTTAACAGGTTAACCTGGTTTGACAAGTTAACCAAGAATTTTTTTTTTTTTTTGCTTTTTAATTAATTTTTTTCATTTAATTTAGTTTGTTAATACTATTTTTTTCTATTTAGTTATCAAACTTTCATGACACATATCCCGAGTTTCATGGGTTAACCTGGTTTCACGGGTGAACCCAGTTAATTATGGGTTGACCGTCAATTTTTTTGTTTTTTTATTTTCATAAATTGTTTTTGTTTAATTTAGTTTGTTAATGTTAAATTTTTTTATTTAGTTATCAGACTTTCATGACACAGATCCTGGGTTTAACGAGTTAACATGGTTTGACGAGTTAACCCGGATTTTTGTCGTTTTAATTAATTTTTTTTTGTTTGGTTCAGTTTCTTAATTTTCACTTTTTTTTATTTAGTTACCAGACATTCATGACACGAATCACAGGTTTAACGGGTTAACTTAATTTGACGAGTTAACCTGTAATTTTTTCTTTGCTTTTTTTTTTCTTTTTAATTTATTTCGTTTAGTTTAGTTTGTTAATGTTAAATTTATTTCTATTTAGTTTTTTTTTCTTCTTAGAGGTTTTTTTTCTTTTTAATTAATTTTATTTAATTAATTTAGTTTATTAATATTAAATTTTTTTCTAAGTAGTTCTTGATTGATGCCTTTAGTTTTTATTTTTATTTTTTTGTTGTTTTTATGCCTTTGACTGTGGACTGCACAGTGCAGTCCATAGTGAAAAGGCTTATGCCTTTTGTTTTTTTTCTGTGCAGTCAACAGTCAAAGGCTTATGCCTTTTGTTTTTTTTCTTTTTAATTAATTTTTTTTGTTTAATTTAAATTGTTAATGTTAAATTTTTTTCTATTAAGTTATCAAACTTTCATGACATGGATTCCGGATTTGACAGGCTAACCTGGTTTGACAAGGTAGCCCAGTTAATTCTAGGTTAACCCATGAATTTGTTTTTTCCTTTTTAATTATCAAACTTTCACAATGCGAATTCAAGGTATGACGAGTTAACCTGATTTGAAGGGTTAACACGGTTAATTCATATTTTTTTTTCTTTTTCTTCATTAGTTTTTTTTCTTCCTGTTGGTTTTTTTTTCTTTATTTTTTTCTTTTTAACTAATATATTTAATTATTAGACTTTTATGACACGACCTTGCAAGCAGACACATGTCCAATGCTATTGGGTCTGGTATTGCATTCCAGACATTTTTATGCTAAGGGTTAACCCAAGTTTAATGTTATTATTAATATTATAAATATTACTTTTGGGTCAAGCGTTGCAACCAAACCTAAGACTCTTGGGTATAACTTTGCAAAAAACCTAACATTTTTAGATCTTGATTTTTTTAAAAAATGTAAAAAATAATTGACCCGTGGCATCGCGCGGGGCATTTAACTAGTTAAAAAAACTAAAAGAGATCAGTGAATCACTGTAGATTGTGTTTAAAATCACTGTAGATTGCACTGTTTAGGTTTAAAATTCATTCTTATAATTTTGGCCAGTTTTCTTTCATTAGTTGGGTACGTGGCAGCATCCCTGCCATATATTTTTATGTTTTTTTTAACAGGTTATAGCTTTCCATTTCTTTTTTTTTCTGGCACAAATATAAAATATTACGTGAAATAGATTTGACAAGATACTGACTGACTTTTCGGAACTTGATAAACAATTTCACTTTTTTAAATAAGAAAATAACTGCTGGTTTTTGTCATACAATTGATAAGAGGAGAGGGTAAAAATACATTAGAGAACATTATAATTATTATTATTAAAATTATATTATAACAATAGCTAAAACTACTCAAAGTTTTATCTTGGAGTCAACAGTAAAATGCTAAGCATTTTATTTTTAATTTTTTAAGCTGTTTTTTTAATGAATATTTTTTTATTTAATTTTTTTTGTTAATGATAAATTTTTTTCTATTTAGTTATCAAACTTTCATGACACAGGTTTCGGGTTTGACGGGTTAAACCAGATTTTTTAATTAATTTTTTTAAATGCAGTCTGTTGTGAAACGCTGTGCTTTTTTTTTTTTTTTTTGCTTTGTTTGTTTTCAAGCAGTTTTTTTCTTTTCTTTTTTTTTCTTTTTTCTTTGTTTTTTTAAGTTGTTTTTTTTCTTTGTTTTTTTAATGAATATTTTTTTTGTTTAATCTTTTTTGTTAATGTTAAATTTTTTTCTATTTAGTTATCAAACTTTCATGACACAGGTTCCGGGTTTGACGGGTTAACCCGAATTTTTTTCTAGCTTTTTTTTTAATTAATTTTTTCGTTTAATTTAGTTTGTTAATGTTAATTTTTTTTCTATTTAGTTATCAAACTTTCATGACACGGATTCCGGATTAGATGGGTTAACCCAGCTAATTCTGGGTTAACCCGTAATTTTTTTTCCTATTCAATTATCAAACTTTCATAACACGAATCCCAGATTTGACGGGTTAACCCAGTTAATTCAGATTTTTTTTTCTTTTTTTTCCTTAGTTTTTTTCTTCATGTAAGCTTTTTCTTTCTTTGTTTTTTTAGTAAAACGCTGAGCAGTTTTCTCTTCTTTTTTTTAAGCTGTTTTTTTTTCTTTTTTCTTTGTTTTTTTAAGCTTTTTTTTTAATGAATATTTTTTTGTTTAATGATAAATGTTTTTCTATTTAGTTCTCAAACTTTCTTGACACAGGTTCCGGGTTTGACGGGTTAACCCGAATTTGTTTTTGGTTTTTTTAATTAATTTTTTCGAGTGCAGTCCACAGTGAAACACTGAGCTGTTTTTTTTTTTTTTGCGTTTTGCTTTGTTTTTTAAGCAGTTTTTTTCTTTTCTTTTTTTTTTAAGCTGTTTTTTTTCTTTGTTTTTTTTAATGAATATTTGTTTTGTTTAATCTTTTTTGTTAATGTTAATTTTTTTTCTATTTAGTTATCAAATTTTCATGACACGGATTCCGGGTTTGACGGGTTAACCCAGATTTTTTTTCTAGTTTTTCTTTTTAAATAATTTTTTTGTTTGATTTAATTTGTTAATGTTAAATTTTTTCTATTTAATTATCAAACTTTCATGACACGGATTCCGATTTTGACTGCTTAACCCAGTTAATTCTGGGTTAACCCGTAATTTTTTTTTCCTATTCAGTTATCAAACTTTCATGACACGAATCCCAGATTTGATGGGTTAACCTAGTTAATTCAGATTTTTTTTCTTTTTCTTCATTAGTTTTTTTCTTCATGTAGGCTTTTCTTTCTTTGTTTTTTTTAGTAAAACGCTGAGCATTTTTCGCTTTTTTTAAGCTGTTTTTTTTCTTTTCTGCTTTTTTCTTCGTTTTTTAAGCTTTTTTTTTTAATGAATAATTTTTGTTTAATTTTTTTTTGTTAATGTTAAATTTTTTTACTATTTAGTTATCAAACTTTCATCACATAGGTTCTGGGTTTGACGGGTTAACCCAGATTTTTTTTCTGATTTTTCTTTTTAATTAATTTTTTCGAGTGCAGTCTACAGTGAAACGTTGTGCTGTCTTTGTTTTTTTTTAAAGCAATTATTTTTTTTCTTTTTTCTTTGTTTTTTTAAACTGTTTTTTTTCTTTGTTTTTTTAATGAATATTTTTTTTGTTTAATTTTTTTTTGTTAATGTTAAATTTTTTTTCTATTTAGTTATCAAACTTTCATGACAAGGGTTCCGGGTTTGACGGGTTAACCCAGATTTTTTTTTGGTTTAATTTTTAATTAATTTTTTTTGTTTAATTTAGTTTGTTAATGTTAAATTTTTTCTATTTAATTATCAAACTTTCATGACACAAATTCCGGGTTTGACGGGTTAAACTAGCTAATTCTAGGTTAACCCGTGATTTTTTTTTCCTATTCAGTTATTAAACTTTCATGACATGAATTTCAGATTTGACAAGTTAACTCAGTTAATTCAAATTTTTTTTTCTTCATTAGTTTTTTTCTTCATGTAGGTTTTTTTTCTTTGTTTTTTTTAAATTAATATTTTTTTTGTTTAGTATTTTGTTTTGCTTTTTGCTTTTTTTTTCCTTTTTAATTATTATTTTTTAAAAATTTATAATATTAAGTTTTTTCTATTTAGTTATCAAACTTTCATGACACAGATCTCAGGTTTGATGGGTTAACCTGGTTTGACGGGTTAACCCAATTAATTCAGTTTTTTTTCTTTTTCTTCATTAGTTTTTTTCTTGCTGTAGGTTTTTTTTCCTTTTTTTTCTTTTTAATTAATCTTTTTTTTGTTCACTTTAGTTTATTAATGTTAATTTTTTCCTGTTTAGTTATCACACTCTCATGATACGAATCCCAGGTTTGACGGGTTAACCTGATTTGGTGGGTTAACCCAGTTGATTCAGATTTTTTTTCTTTTTTTATTAGTTTTTTTCTTCCAATTTCTTCTTTAAATATTGTAATTAACTATAACTAAAAGACATCAATCTTTTTTCTTTCAATTTCATGACATGAATCCCAGGTTTGATAGGTTAAACCAGTTGATTCAAATTTTTTTTTTTCTTAAGTAATTTTTTTCTTTCAATTTCATCTTTTAATATCGATGTGATTAAAAATTAAACTTTATGATTTGTTTTGTTTACTGTTCATTAAATTATTATGATCTCATAAGGGGATTTTACAGTACCCCTCCTTGCAAGCACTATTCATCGGAATAATGCTTTGCTTAATTGTTTTTTTCTTTTCAATTAATTTTTTTTAATTTCATTATGTAATATTAATTTTTTTTCCTTTTTAATTATCACACTTTTATAATAAGACCTTGCAACCAGACTCATATCCAAGGCTCCCGAGTTTGATGTTGCAACCAAACTCGCTTACACTTGGGTCATGCAAATTTAATATTATTATAAATATAACTTTTGGTATAATTTTATTATTATTAATATTATTACAAACCCAATGCTCTTAGGTATAATTTTGTAGAAGAAAGACTTAATATTCTTAGATTTTAATTTTTTTTTTGATTTTTTTTATATAAAAAAAATACTAAGATGAATGCCCATAAATATAGTCAAACTTTTGTTCTGGTCTCCTTGCCTGGAACATTTTTCAAAATTTCCCATTCTCACTCGAAAAGATAGAAGGAAAAGATCTCTTTATCTAAGCCAAAACAAAACTGGTATTTGGCCATTAATAAAAAAAAAATTCAAAAAAATATACATAAGTTGCTCACGTCTTTTCTATTTGCAAGAAATTTTTTAATATAAGACTCTGCTTTTCTTGAAAAATAATTTTTGAAAAATAATTTTTTAAATTTTTTTGTGTTTGTTTGTTATTAGAAAAGTTGGTCAATGAAAAACACTTTCCAGTCAAAGAAAAATTTAGCTTGGTTTCCAGGAAAGTATTTTCCGGAAATTGTGAAAAATTTAGAAATATCATATTATTTGTTGATTATATCAAATTTGATCCTCAAACTTTTGATTGCTATATATATTTTGTTTTGAATATTTATTTTTCAATTTCATCTCTTAAATTTTAATTTTTATATTAACTTTGGTCCTCATTTTTATAATTGTTATTTGTTTTTCCCTTATCATTTTTTTATTAAAATTTTTTATCTATTAAATTTGATCCTCATTCTTTTGATTGTTACTTATTTTATTTGAAATAATTTATGAAATGTTAATTATTATTATTTTAATTTCTTCATCTTTTATTTTTTTATTTTTTAGATTTGATCTCTATTATTTTGATTATTATTTATTTTATTTGAGATAATTTATGAAATTATATTTTTTTTCAATTTCATTCACATTCAACTTTTTAATTTATAAGATTTGTTCTTCATTATTTTAATAAATTTGAAAAAAATAAAACATTAATAAGTTATTTTCCAGCTTATTTTTCATGATATAACCAAACACTGGAAAGTGTTTTCTAACTTATTTTCCATTATATTACCAAACATCAGAAAATAATTCACTTTTCAAAAGGAAACTACTTTTCAGCAAACAAACAGGACCTAAATTCAGAATTTAACGAATACAAAGTAATAATTTCATCAGACATCTTTGATCATCTTGATTCAATCCAAGTTTATCGATGAAACATAATTTTTTTAAAATAATTTTTATTTAATTATATGATAATTAAAATATAAATAAGAAAAAATTTAAAAAATAATGATGAGTCATAAAAAAACTTGTTAATATTAATTTTTTTTGTGTTTCTTTTATTTGAAACAAAATAAAAATTGAGTGATATTTAATAAAATAATATTTAAAATTTATTCTTAGTTAATTTAAAATTTTTAATAAACAAATATCTTTATAATATTTTAAATTAATCATTTTTTAAAAAAATAAATTTAAATTAAAGAACAAAAAAATAAAAAAAAAAGCCACGCATGCTAACCCATGTAGCCTAGCATGCCTAGCCCTCTAAATATGGCCTAAGCCCACGCTTCTAGCCTTTAGTATGGGTTTTTTTTTATGAGCGAATGACACGTTTTTTTTTGTTTCCTTTTTTTTTTGAAAGAAAGCAAGGGATCGCCTGCAGTAGTAGACAAATCGTCGTTCACTTAGGATTATCTTCATCTTCCTCATCACATGCATGAGATAAGGGGTCAGAAAGCTCAACATATTGCTCTAAACCTATAATGTGTTTGGACACCAAGCATGTGGGGTGAGAAATTAGGTAGTTTAGGAGGACTAATATCATGAAACTCTTCTAAGACCGTACTTATCTCTTTAGACGATTATATTGAATAGTTCCCTAAAACTTACTTTGCCATTAAAATAGACATATCAGGCTCTTTCCTAACCTCATTCTCAAGCTCACGTGAACTCATTGTGTTAAGTCCTTCTTCTTGCACATCCTCATTATCTAGATCACTAAAATCCTCAAGATTAGGTTCATACACTTTAACACTACAATATTTATCTTTACTTATATCCTTATATTTTTGGATGACTAAGGGTTTAAAGGTGCAATCTAATAAGATATGACCAAAATCTAAACAATTAGTACACTTAGCCCTTGAACTCACCTTAGACACTTCATTAACAACTCGTTTGCCCTTGTCTTTCTTATAAAGTTAGGCACTACTAGGATTAGGTCTTTAGGGTGGAACACCTAACAAAGAATCACTACTTCTGAATTGGGATCTAGTAGGAATATTATAGGGGTCTTGATAATTAATCCACTGATTTTTCCTGACCAACTAATAGTCTTAAACTAAGTTACAAGTTTGGTCAAGGGTAGATACACCTTGAAATACAACTTCTCTTCTAAGATTATCATTCAAGCCTTTACAAAATCTACGCAAAGGCATGATTTCATTCTCTCTTATGACACATTTCATCATGGAATCGTTAAACTGTATTATATACTCATTGATAGACTTATTCCCTTGTCGTAGATTGTTCCATTGGTCTAAGAGTTTATTCCTATAAGACTAGGGTAGGTACTTCTCCTAAAGTTTTTGTTTCATTTTGATCCAATCAGTTATAGAAGGCTTACCTCTCATCTCTAAACAATCATCAACATCTCTCCAATAAATTTTGGCTTCACCAATGAACATCATCTTAGCATATCTATATTTTCTATTATCAAACAAGTTATGCCACTCAAAGAATCGATCCATATCACGAATCTACATATCAAATATCCAAGGGTTATGACGACTGTTAAAAGTGGGAGCTTCTATTTTGTTAGAACTCATGACATAAAAACATTCAACACTCACTTAGAAATGAAATTAAGATAACAAATGGTTCTTGCAAGTGAAGTCACAATACAAAAATTTTCTATTATCAAACAAGTTATGCCACTTAAAGAATCGATCCATATCACGAATCTACATATCAAATATCCAAGGGTTATGACGACTGTTAAAAGTGGGAGCTTCTATTTTGTTAGAACTCATGACATAAAAACATGCAACACTCACTTAGAAATGAAATTAAGATAACAAATGGTTCTTGCAAGTGAAGTCACAATACAAAAATAAAGCTAATCTCATTTATTTTTTATGTGAAGATTAATCAAGAATAGATTATGCTAGGAAAATTATAAGCGTGCATTGCTAGACCTTTTAAGTGTAAATGATTAATCAAATAATGATCACAACTTTTCAATAATTTCAGCAAGCTCAACAACTAGTTGCTAAATATCAATGAAGAAAGAATTGACAAGCAAGAGTTAACAGATAAAAATGCTAAATGAGATTTTTTTTTAAGGATCAAACCGGATCTAGGATTAGGGTTGAGCATAAACATGTAGATCGTTTAATTATAAAAACAATTAAAAACCCTGGCTCTGATACCAAATTTAATAAGAGACAACAAACAAAAGACTTGAAGCATAAAAGGAAATAAGCTATAGAGAAAGAAGAAAGCAAAGGAAGAGAAGAATGAGGATTTGAGATATGCAAAATCTACAATATTTTAATTAATCATCAAATACTCCTTAGCATTTAGAAAAGTAAGATATAAATACTAAAACCCTAACTAGAACAAGCGATTGGGCTTATGATCCACTAAATAAAATACCCAACAATAATTAAATCAAACCCAACAAATATACCCTAATCAATAAACCTCAACTAAAAATTCATATTAATTAAACTAAAACATAAGTTAAAGCCCAATCTCTTAATGGCTTGGGCTATCCTCCATCATCTATAATCATACGCATGCGTAAACAATATTACGGGTTCAGTGTCCCCACGAAGAAGCCATTAATGAGAGACGACTACTTGATAAAATAAGATATCCTCCAGAAAAAAACTTTATGTTGGAAATTTCTTTGATATCTGATGGGGACATTGAACCGGAAATATTGTTTACACACGCGTATGATCGTAGACGAAGGAGGATAGCCCGAACCATTGAGAAATTAGGCTTTAGCTTATGTTTTTGGGTTTAATTTATATGAACTTTTAGTTAAGGTTTATTAATTTGGTTTTATTTGTTGGGTTTGATTTAATTATTGTTGGGTATTTTATTTAGTGGGTCATAAGCCCAAGCGCTTGTTCTAGTTAGGGTTTTAGTATTTATATCCTACTTGTCTAAATGTTAGACAGTTTTGATGATTAATGAAAAATTTGCAGACTTTGCATATCTTTAATTCTCATTCTTCTCTTTCTTTGTTTTCACTTCCCAACTTTTTCTCTAAAAGCTTCTTTCTTTTCTTACTTTAATTCTTATTATTTATTGTCTAGCATCAAATTTGGAATCAAAACATGGCTTTTAATTATTCTTACAATTAAACGATCCATATGTTTATGTTTAACCTAGATCCGGTTTGATCTAAAAAAACATATTGTTTTGAATACAAAAAAAACTATTCATCATCAACGACAACGATTTCAGCAGCGGCGCCTCAGCCAGTCACAACGGCAGACTTCCCACCAAGAAGACCTGCACATCAGTCCCAACCAGTGATCAACAATTCTACATCAACGTCGATCACAACCAACGATCACAACTAAGACACAAGTACACGTTGATTTACTGCCTTTTACATCAACGTCTCTCCTTTCCTTTATTGATTAAGCATTAGAGATATTCAAATTACCTAAATGGTATGGAGAAAATATTATTAAAGCATTGCACACCCACACGCAAATTACTTGAGCTTTTTTTTTCTGTTCTTTTACAATTTGTTTAATTTGATCACCAAACAATTTTGTTTTCATTTGATCATTTTTCATTATATTAGTTGGAAATTATGCTTAAAGAATTGTTTTGATTTAATTTTTATAGGATCACCAAACAAAATTGTTTTTATTGCTAGGAAAAAATTACATTCAAAGACAACAATGCAATGATTTTTTTTTCTTTTAACAATTTTTTGCCTAAAATATTTTGCTAAATACATTTTCAGCCCCTTTATATTTACACATTAATGTTTGTTCCCAAACTTTGTTTTCATCACATTTTAGTCCCAACATTTGAAAGGAGAGCGAGAGACTCGCCGAAAAACAAGAGATGAGAGAGAAAGTTATTAGTTAGTCACATTTTAGCATCTAAAATAGTTGATTTTGCAATCAATGAATTCTATTTGATAAGAGGAGTTCCATTTAGTTGTTTTTAACCCTTCATTTGCCAAAACAATTTAGAAGTGTTTTGAGTTGAAAAAATGGTTTATTGATATTTTAAGAGTTTTTTTTAGATGTTTTCGCATGAAAATAGATTTAAAAATGGGTTTTTGAGGTCCAAAACTTGAACTCTGACTTTTTGGTTATCGATTGTGACTAGAAAAGATTGAAGGCGATGACATGTCGCTTTCCACATTAGATAACCTATTGTCCAGTAAAAAAAAAAGAAAAAAAGCAAACAACATGTCATTTGATCCATAAAAAAAAACCAGGCATGCCTAGCTCTTAGGTAACTAACTACGTTCGTAGGCCTGACTTGCCAATGGCACTTAACCTCTTTTGTATTTTTTCTAATTTTGATTATTATTTTTTATTCTAATTAATAACCTTTTGTATATTTTTCTATTTTGCATTAATTTTTTTATTCACATTTAAATTAATTCCATAACTTGCTAATTTTTTAAATTGATTAGTTCACCTTTTTAATTATTATTTATTTTTATAATGTTTCAAAGAGATTAATGTAATTTATTTTTAATTTCTTTCCTTTTATATTCTAAATAAATAAATAAATTGTATTTTCATGATCCATTTATAGAAATAAATTTTTTTTGTTCTAGTTTAAAAAAACCATAAAAATTAAAAGAAAAGGTTGGGGATAAATATTTGCATACTTATCTGTCTTTTGCTTTAATAGAAAATATTAGCTTTTCATTTTAGTATTTAATTGGCATTAAAACCTCTTTCTCAGTTTATCAATTCATATATTTTGAAATTTATTTATTATGTGCAAACAACATCTTTATGTTTCTCAATTTCTTTTTTTAAAAAAGCATATACAATAAAACAAATCCACAACATTGGCACATTTTTGGGATCCTACCCATAATATAGCATTAACAATTATTTTTAGCATTTTATCGGTATATATGATTCTCGATTTATTTTATTAAATGTATGCATAAACTTTCTGATTCACAATTAATTTTTTTTCTTGATGTTAAAAAACGCATTGACAACACTTGCACATTTATTTTCTGCATTTAAAAAAATTTGTTAAACTCTACAACCCGCGACGAAACATGGATCAAATGACTATATAACAAATACACTAAAAGAACCAGAGTTTTTCCTCAACCATTTCATTGTTCATATGAATAGTGAAGTATCACCATTTTTTTATTTTTCATCTTTTTTTTAATTTCACACAATTTTTTATTTGATTTTTTTATGGCCTAATTGTATGAGATAAAATTTCAAATTATAGTAAAAAGATAAAATTTAAAGTGAGAGGACCACATTGTAAAACATAGAGAAAATTCATGACCAATATCAAAGTTTTTAGAATTTTCATTTTTACCCATAGGTTCATTTTGTTTATTTTTCAATCCTTGAGTTTAAGAGAAAAGAAAGAAACTCGCTGAAAATAGCAAATGAGAGAAAAAGCTTTGGGTGGCCACATTAAAGCCATAAAAAAAGAGGATCTTTGTATTAATGAATTTGTCTTCTTGAGAGGAGCTCAATAAAAGTGATTTTTTCTCTAAACATGAAGGGGAAAGTAATTGAGTTTTGTTTGGTTTATTTTGATTAAGTAGTTTTTCATTTTTTTTAGAATGATTTTTTGGTATTTTATGGTTGTTAAGTGGTTTTTAAGGGTTAGATGGTGTTTTAGAATTGTTTTTGGGTAAAAACAAAATGAAATTAGGTTTTTCAGGTCCAAAAACATGGATTCCGATGACCGAAAAAGGTTAAGTGATAAAAATATATGATTACGCTTCGACTTTAAAGGTATTAAGGATGCATAAAGGTAAAAAAGAGTTGTGTCTATATGTTGATGTTGATCCAGGTGTTAATCTTGTAATGATAAAAATATTGATGTGTTATTCAAGTAATCCTAAAGATGACAGGCTACCTGGAACTAAATATTTTACTGCTTAAGATCCTAAAGTTGAAAAAGTGGAATCGTATTTTGATGATATTAGTCCTCATAAGGATGAAATGGGTTTTAAGATGGATGTTGGTGTTGGTGTTGGTGGTGGTGGTGGTGATATTAGATATTATGGTAGTGGTCCTAATATGGGTTTTGAAACGAGTGTTGATAATAATGTTTGTGGTGATGCTAGAGTCAAAATGGATACTAATGATGATTTTAATGATGAAGTAGATGATGATTATATCCCTTCTAATGAGGATGTATTTAAATTTTATAATAAAGTTAAAGATGAGTGGACTGATAACCTACAAACTGATTTTTTTACTAGTCAAACATTGAATGGTGCTTTTGATTATGATAATGACCGGAAAATGAGTAGTGACAAAGATGATATTGATGTTAAAGTTAGAGAATAATCTATTGATAAGGACAACGAGGATGAGATCGAAAATGAGAGGAAAATGAAAATGAAAATGACGAATGTAGATCTAAAGTTTTTGATGTAAAAGGTTTAAATTTACAGTTAATGGATCAATAAAGTTTGAAGAATGATAAACTTCTAAAAATACAACTCATTTTAGAGATTTATTGCACAAGTATAAGGTCAAACATGAATATCATGTTAAAAGATATATTAATTAGAAAGTTAAGGTTGGTGCTATATGTATAGGTGATGGTTGTTATTGGTGGATATAAGATCCCTTTGTTCTTGATAGTCAGAAATTCATGATAAAATCATTCACCATGAAATTTTTAATACGTGTATCTTTGTTTGAAAGTAATGAAAGAAGACTTTATTTTTTAATGTAGTTATTTCATTAGAATTAATGGATGTTATCTCAAGGGTTTATATGGAGGTATTTTTTAGTGTAGTGGGTTTGGATGAAAATAATGGATTATTTCTTATTGTTTATGCTATTATTGAGTGTGAAAACAACGAAAAACAGTGCTGGATTGTATATGCTTTATATGGATCCATAAAACATTGAATACGTTAAAGACCATGATATATAATTTTTGATAGGCAAATTGTTAATTTAACTGTCATAATTTAATTTTATTATGAATTTAATCTCTTTTCTAATCTTGTATTTATTTTGAAATTGTATTATCTAACTATCATAATTTATTTCCAGAGTTTACCTGAAGTTGTTGACGAGGTATTCCTAGAGGCAATGCATATGCATTGTTCAAGGCATATTTATGCCAACTATAAAAAGAAAGGTTTTCATGGATTGGTATTGAAAATGGATATTTGTGATGCATTAAAAGCTTGCATGTATCTTAATTACAATACTTATATGAGAGATATTGGGGATATGAACACTAGAGTTGTCAATTGGTTGAAGAACATCCTTACTAAGACTTAGGCAAGGTATATGTTTGACTTTGAAGTTAATATTGATAATATGCCAATCCTTACTCATTGCTAGGTTTCATGTCAGCTCAATCTAAAATTAAGCAACAACAACCACATCTTATGTTTGTTAGATAAATTTGTTGAAAAAAAAGGAACATAAGAATTATTGCAGCTAGTTGTGATGGATACCGAGTCTGAAGGTCAAACAAGGTATTGTGTTGATTTGGGAAAAAAATAGTGTTCATGTAAAAAATAGGCAATGGCTAATATTCCATGCTTACATGTTATCCCTTGGGTTAATCACAAAATAAATGAGTTAGAAGATCTGTGTAATGAGTATTACAATGTGGATACATCTAGAAAAAGTATATTTTGAAGTGGTGCACTCATTACCAGAAGCTGATTTTGATCATAAAAAAGAGAGATATAATTGTTCTACCTTTAAAACTCAAAAAAAGCATGAGTAGACTAAGAAAGAATAGACAAATGGAAGAAGGATAAGATCAACCTGGTACAGTTAGGAAGAGGTCTTCCACACTTCGATGCAACATTTACGTGCAATATATATATAATTCTAGGACATGCCAACAAGATAGTATTGCGTAAATTACTAGTGGCAGTGCTATGAAAGGATCCAATTATATTGGAAGGGGATCTAGTAGTTTTGGCAAGGGATTAAAATGATATAACATTGTTAGGAGAATGTTCAATGTTCCTAAAAAAAGCTTAAGTAGAAGCTCAAGAGTTTTAAGAAGAAAAGGAGGAGGCAATCAACCCAGATACAAGTGATTTTTCTAAATATGCATGGTAGTTTTATAGATTCAATGAAAAAAAAAATCACAATTACTATTCAATGTTGTTTTTTTTTATATATAATATGTAGGTTTGAAGATGTTGAAGACTAATGACTTTTGAATGCTACATTTGTATTATTTATATGAATTAATGTCATATTGTGGATCATTGTGTTTATTATATTAAATACCATGACGATTTAAGCTATTTATGAATACTTGTTAAGTGGATGCTTGTTGCTGTGTACATGCTATTTAAGTAGCATTCTTTTGATATGAGTGATATGAATTTGCTTGCATTTTGACTATACTAGAAAATACATTCACCATGTTTCATTTTTTTAATAGAAATAATATAGTTGTATTGTTCCAAATATTAACATTGCACAACTAAATTAACTACTACAAATAATTTTACACTTGCTAAGATAGCTTTTATATTGTGATTTTTTATCCAAACTCTACATAATTTATCTTTCAATTTCTTTACTTCATCTACTATTCAGTAGGCATCATTAACACCCTCTTCTCTTTATGTAGTTAATTCAATTTCATTAATAGGTTTGCACTACTTAATGAACGTATTTTCGCATGATTTATTATCGTATCTATAAAATAGCTTGTTTTTACTTGTTTCTGTTTTTGATATTCTGACTGCAGTTCTTTTTTTACATTTCATACACTTTTTATTCTTGAATTTTAGTCCATGTAAATTGTTACAAAGCATTGTACGTTATTAACACTTGACGTGGATAATGTCATATTCATAATAATTTTGCATTGTAATTGTGCTGATTGCATAATTATGGTGAAAATGAAAAATAAATTGTTGAGATGTCATTTACGAGTTATGGTAAAAATTGGTTTGGTTGCTTTGATTGAAAATAAAATATAGGATTTTGCTAGGTTTGGTAGGTTTATTTGATGAAATTACAGTGAAAATGAAGGAGGACATGTTAGGGAAGATGACGATGAGGATGCTAGATTTTATATTTAGTAATGCGTGCTGGAATGTAGCTGGAAATCATTGTTAAATAAAATAATTTATGATATTTTTATAATTAAATGAAAACTACTAACAAAAACTAATTTTCAAACCAATAACTCAACTGTGGTTCTAGAAGTATTTTAGTTATTTTTAACTTTAGGGTTTTTTTTTTAATTTTTATCACAAATATAATAGTATTTTTATAAATATATATATATATATATATATATATATTTTGTTGATTTTTTTATAGCGCTAA
>Ga0325411_1003858_pt1 | contig 16847 bp, 5 predicted proteins | sample PopdelMetagenome_13_FD_206181 | JGI IMG/M metagenome (GOLD analysis project Ga0325411, IMG submission 206181) | Populus deltoides microbial communities from Bellville, Georgia, United States - Xylem-PdIQD-R4 | ecosystem: Host-associated > Plants > Phyllosphere > Stem > Wood/Secondary xylem...
AAAAAAAAACTGTTGATTTCGAACAGCCATGACATAACAAGGACTTGTGTCTTTTTCTAAATGAAATTTAAAAGTAATAAAGGCAATAATAATATCCCACCATTCCCACGAATTCAGACGGCGATATTAATCTATGAATGATAGCGCCAGGTGTTGGTGTAACATAGAAAAATATATAGGATGAGCTCGGACAGTCGATCACTCGTGTCTGATTGAATTCAATCCCGCCATTGCGTGTTAACTCTATCACAATGGACAAATGAAATTCAATCGCAATCGCAATCGCAATCGCGATCAAGGGCAACTACTGTTCATAACATTTTCCAGCATATAAATACCGGCACTGACTCCTGTTGTATTGGCAGAAGGCCAGGGAAGTCGCTTGTTCAGCCACTAACATGGGCAGCAGAGCAGTTATGATTTATGAATAGCGATGATGGATTGAGAGTATGGACATGGGCGCACGCATCTTTCTCCTCTTCATCTTCAACAAGTTGGCGGAACAAATTTTGGTGTTCCTATACGAAACAACATGACTGCATACTTACTTGACAACTCAAAGTCACAAGCTCGTGCCTTCTTCATGTGAATAGTTTGTAATCTGTTTGCACACATTCAAAATTTCTTCCTCGGCATGAGCTTCAAACAGATTAGCCACCGGGAACCTCCTGGTTTGACAACTGGTCCTTGTAGAAATAAAAGAGCTCGAAGCGAGATGCATACAATTGAAATTGCAATCCTCGGCTAAATTACGGGTAAAGTTTGCAGCAAGACTTTAACTTGCATTTATCACTAGGGATTTACAAGAACATCACAGAAGACAGTCTGCAAGTCAAGACTATGAAAACCATGCCATTGCAACAAAGATCCAAGCTGGCTAAATGAATGATTAAAGAAAACGGATAAATAATTGATTGATAGCAAGATCAAGAAAGCCAAGATGTCACTATTTACACACTTTCTTTCTTTAGGATATTCACTCTACAAATTATTTATCAAACAAGTTCATATGGATGGAGTTGAGGTAAGACAAAAAAAAATGGAAAGGAAAAAAAAAAGTACAAGAAATACAACCAAATTCCTACTCAGCGAGTCCTCACTTTGCTGATGCCAAGAATATTTACAGCAGTTCCTCCTACAGTAGATCCAAGCTAAAACCCCTTCCAGGGAGAAAACCCATTGACTGAACCTACACTAAAAACCGCCGTTCGCTCCCACAAACCTATAAAGTCTTATTCATCTTCATACCGGTATCTCATATCTCAAAACTGGCATGAAGTACCAAGCCTCTGTCTCTGCCTCTGACCTAGGGTGACAGATTTGCGTTTGGCAAATGCTGGGTACAGCAGTTCCTGAAATTTCTCCAAAAACAAGGTCCACTCTTCCTCAGTCATATCTGCCAGCTCCACAAAACTTGTACTCGCAGGAAGCTGCTCGTTAGCACTCCTGTGCCCAGATGATCTATTACTAAGACAGCCATTTTCTGGTTTTGTTCCTGATAACTTCTGGTTCTTGTCACCTAACGTGGTACTCTTCAATGACATGGAAAGCTTTGAAATGGTTGGAAGTTTTTCAAGAGTACGCAGGGCAGCAAAACCCTCTTGCTCTTCCTCCCCTTCACTTTCCTCGTCCTCCTCAATGCTTTCCTCCAATTTTGAGAGTGGGAAACGACCACTCCCAGATCCAATTCCAAATTGGAATGGTGACCTGATCATGCAGTCATCTGCTGTTAGCTTAGCAGTGGAGTCATATTGTGTTTCATCGCAGTCTATATCAAATTGGAATTCTTGATCATCTCCCAAATCACCCCTGGGAGAGAAAGCCTCCCTCTCGGCTATCAACCTCCTTGCCTCAATGCACACAAGCTCAAGCTCACTGGGTTCCTCCTCACCAGGTCGGAACTCCCTGCTCATCATCTCACCGATTTCAGCAAGACAGAGACCATGGATGGCAGCCTCCTTGAGAAAAATTGTGCAGAGAACTAGAACCCGGAGGCAAGCCTCTCTGATCATCGGAAGCTGCATCCGCAGCATATCACAATCGTTGCCAGGGTTAAGTTTTTTTATATAGTCAAGCTCATCATCTGAGAATGGAATTGAAGCCTGAGGCCAATGAATCCACTCGAAGTATGGATCCTCCAATGTTTCTGGTAAGCAAAGCCCATGATCAATTGGAATCAGCTCCACTTGCCCAAATCTCCCGACACCATCAAGCTTCCTGACTAGAAGGTTCCCAGCATGTCTGTCAGTGTTAAAAATTCTAATGTCTAATATCCCAATGCGATGCACAGAAGATACTGGGAAGCTTGATGTCCCGTGATCACTGGCATCAAAATCATGTGGAATGAACTGCTGGAAAGACGCAATCTTGCTGACCTGCTTCTTCTTGTGTGGTTTACTGCCATTTACCCCGTCATTGACATTGAAGATTGAGTGAGTGATCTTCACGAGTGCAGTAGGGGGCACATTAGCAAAGTGATCATAGTCAAGAAGGTATGCTGCCACTTCCCTGAACCCTGTCTCCCCAACACGCACAGACCGTTTCAAACCCGGTTGCCCAAGAGCTTTGCCAACAAAACCTTTTGGATTGTTTGGTGCAAAAGGTTCTTCATCTGTTGGCTTCACGATGGCAACACTCTGACCTCTGCTGTTCCTAAAATAGTATGCACCACCGAGCCCACTATGAACAGGAAGTGGGTCAACACCATTTTTAATTGCCTTGATACTTTCCTTGACCACCTGTTTCATTTTAGCAAAGCTATTTGACTGTCCCAATATCTCAATAGGACGACTCTGGTCTCTCTGTTGGATGTCTCTTCCAGTCGGTGAAAGACAGGGAGTAGATGAGCTTCTATGAAGATAGTTCCGTGTTAAAAGAAGAGGTGAATCATTACGAACAGCACTGAGGTCGTTATTCAGCACCATATCCCCAAAAGTCAAGGAACTCTCCTCAGTTGACACATTAAGGGCAATCTGCAACCTTCTTTTCACTGTATGAGCATTGTCACTGCGATCCAACTCCATTCCAAAGACACAACCAGTATCGGTTTGCACAAAAACTCGTCTCCTCCCAGCAGGTTGTTTCCCTTCCATTCTTTTACTTCCATGGTATTCCCCACCAAGTGGGCTCTTAAAGACTGCCACTGCCATCTGTGTTTGAACTGGGCTGTCCAGTTTACGAGACATGAAATGGAATGAAATCCCTGCTATCTATGTGGAAGGTGAGAGTGGCGGCAATGAAGGAAGAGAGCTTCTTCCCTCCCAAAAAAGCCCCAAACTCCAAAGCCAATCGCAATAGATTTAGTAGGAAAAAAAAATCTAGTTCACAGGCAATCATCAATTTATAAACTGCAAATCAAAACTCCATCCATCAGCTCAAAAATCTGAAATCACCACCCACAAAGAAAAAAACAGTGACCAGGAAAAATACGCCCCCCTCGGTGCTACATTAAGCAAGCCATTCCTATTAAACCTCAAGAATCTGAAAAAAAAAACAGAAACAAAAGGGCATCAATAATAGAAACACTTTAAAACTATTAGATCGCAGACTAAATAGCTGAAAGTCACTTAATTTCATTAAAATTAATAGATCTGATTCCTATGTATGGATTCATACACACCCATTTCACCCAACCAATGGGGTTCCATCCATTTTCTTCAACATGCATAGAATCTTGAATGTGCCTAGCTTCCATTATCAACATTCTTATGAATTAATCCATCATTAACAACTGGTTTCAAGAGAGAAAAATCGAGAAAAAACTCATCTGAATGCAAGAAAATACTACATAACGAAATATTTGTTTAGTTGATAATATAACATTAATTACCTAAGTAAAACAACTACATTAAACATGAAAAAAACTGACAACAAAAGATTCTATAGTCTATTTTTTTCGGAAAAAATAAGGAAAAAGATTATCTTAAAACAAAAGATAATACAAGAATGTTCCCTCAATCGAATCTATTTATATTTTCTCATTACAATTGCAAAAGAAATAAAACTGACCTGGAAAGAAAAGAAAAGAAAAACCGATGATGAAACAATACGTTAAATCCCAATCAAGAACTGAACTGACACTAAACAACTAACCAGATTGCAGGATCTGAAGAACCCAACACCCTGCGAGAAGAATCTTTGAAACGAAATCAGGACCGTTGATTTAATTCCCAATAGCTAGCTAGCTTCCAAGGGTGATGGATGGGTCACAAAAAAACGAGTCAGTCAAGAGAGTTTTCAGAGGTTTAACAAAGAACAAAGAATCGCCAGAGTTGACTCAGTTTAAATTTCTCTACTGCTTGTACTCCTTTAAAGGCCAACTCAAAAAACCCAAACCCTGCTTTTTATTATTAAACGAAGAAATCTCTCTCCCCTTTCCTTTCTCCCTCTCCCCCTGTAGTGTGCGCTTCCAAGACCGTTCTTTAACTATGTACGTACGTGGGTTGAGAACTAACCCTGGTTAAATATTTACCGCCTCTCTCTGAAGCTCTTTCTTTTGTTTCATTGTGGGATAAAAAATTAAAAATGGAAGAGTCTAGAAAGGAAGATCTGAGCCGCTGGATTAGGGTGGCGATAGAGGACAAGAGAGGGTGGTGTGACATGGAGATAAAAGAATTGGGTGATGACGTCGATAAGGTCACCGTTTTAACAGGTTTTTTTTAATTTACGTTTTTTTGGAGGAAGTTATTTTGATGCCACTTGTCGATTAATGGGTAGTGGTTTCATTAATGGACGGAAATGTCCTTGCATTCAAGAGTTTTGATTGGTGTTTGGGGTTTGAGTTTGGTGGAGTTGTGGTGCATCAACTCATGGTGCAAGTATTGATTGATTTAGCTTCATGGATAGAGTTTGCAAGTTGATCCGTCTTTTCTATTGCTGTGTGTAAAATATGGAAATCAAAAGCCAGTTGACCTTATCCCTTTCCATTTACTATTTTTCTTCCGATATAAAATTTACTAGTTACTGTTTTAAATAGGGTTGGGTAAATTAAAACAATATTTAAAATTAATTTATTTATATTTTTATATCGTTTTGATATATTACTATTAAAAATAATTTTTAAAAAATCAAAAAATTATTATTAATTATTTCTATATAGTTTTAAAAAAAACATCTGGTAAAAAAATATTTTATGAAATGCGAGGACCCTACATTAGTATCCTACACCTTTGAGGTGCAATGTAGATAACCAAACCAGTGACCGGGTGGGCCTTAAAAGGAAAAGGTACAATGGTCCTTTCGCATTGGTCAAGGGATGGTTTTGGATCCAAGTGTTCCATTCTTGGGATCTTACTGTCCATACTTAGAAGATCATATCGGGTGATCCGACGGTTCAAATGCAAAGTGTCATTTTCGATCTGTGATGTGGTGGCAAATCCGCATGACCGTCCTCAAGCCTGCTCTGCCCAAAAAAGCGATGGATTCATGGGGCGTCAGCACACTTGCCCTCTTTGTATTCAAGGGGTCATCTTACTAGTTTCCCTTGTTTGCCTCCTTCGATGAACAGAAAGGGAGACGCCGGATGTCTTCAAAACGCTACTCGCTGTCCCTTGATGACCTCACCGGAAAAAAAGGACTAAAATGTGTCAATGGATATTGCCAGATTCTTCAACTCTCATGACAACAATCTAGTAAATTTGTATAGATGATAGAAAAAACGCAGCACTTTCTGTTTGTGTTTGTTAATTTTACTTATTTTTTATGTTGTTTTTTTGTTTAAAAATGTATTAAAATAATATTATTTATTTATTAAAAATTATTTTTGACATTAACATTTAAAAATATCTAAAAATATTAAAAATATATTAATTTTTAGTGAATAAAAATTAAAAAATATTTTTTAAAAAAAAAATTGAAAACAAAAGATATTATACCGGGGATTAAGTAGTTGGTCTGCTGCGCATTCATTTTTTTATATTAAAAAAAAAATGGGAATGCCCGGCTCTTTTGTTGATTCCACGTATTGGCAAGGCCTAACATTGCCGGTACAAGTTACAAACTAGTTTAGTTATGACTGTAGAAGAGCTTGCATACACGTATTTCCCACGTCTTGTAGATGTGATCCGACGGTTTAGTTATGACTGTAGAAGAGCTTGCATGCACGTATTTCCCGATAAGAAACGAGATGATGAAATTCCACATCTCCAGGGATTAACAATTAACTAAAATGTAGCTTTTATCGGGAAGAAAAAACTTAAGATGTGTTTATAAGTGCGGTAGTAATTGTGTTTTTAGAATATTTTTTTATTTAAAATAATATTTTTTATTTTTTAAAATTTATTTTTATTATCAATATATTAAAATGATTCAAGAATATAAAAAAATAAATAAAATTTAACCAAACTCTGTTTAGGATGTGTTTTTAAATGAGGATAATTAGTCACTGTCGATAACATGACATTAAGAACATGTTTAGAAATGCGGTGCAAACCGTGTTTCTAAAAAATATTTTTTTTTGTTAAAATTTAATATAGTTTGTACGTTTTAGATCGTTTTGATGTGCTGATATTAAAAATAATTTTTAAAAAATAAAAAAATATTATTAACATATATTTCAACACAAAAAATTATTTAAAAAACAATCACTACTATAATACCAATCACCGTCTGAGTCGGAGTAATAAGCACCCCACATAAACTATTACACGTTATAATATAATATGCAAATGTTAGATGCCCCATTCCGCGATATGAAATGAGTATGGAGCCAACAGGTTGATTCTCATACTGATGGGTTCAAGGTAAATCATTATTGATGCACTCAAGTCCATTTGGTCGGTCATGGATATTTCACTTGTTTAAGCACAGACCTGAGGACAACCTAGTCAAACGAATCTTAATATCTTACGTAGGAAGATATATTGTCTCCGTTATGGATTAGGCTTGCAATATTTTTGTGCAGGTGGTGGTTTAAAATAACATTTTCTGGGGGAAAACCAAGAGTACTACTCCGATGGGTGATTTTTGTTGCCGTAAGAAAAAATAACTCTGTCAGATTAGAAACGTATTCTGATCTTTTACCTATACCGGGACAATTCAAGTTCTAGACTTTCTTGTTTTGCAAAGGATGAAATGATTTTAGCTTGGTGATAAGCTGTTTTCTTCTTCTTGCAATTACCTTGAGAAAGGAATGGAAACAGAAGGCGTGAAAAAAAAAAAAAAAGGATGAAGAATCCATGTCGAGGAAAATTGGTACGATGTTATTCTCAGCATAACGCTTCAGTGCTTTCATTAAATTGCGAGTCAAGATACTTTCCACCCTAACATTTCATATCAACGAGAAATTCTTTATCATGAAGCTATTTATAAATGGTCAGTTTAAAAAAAGTTGGTGTCTGAGAGAACAGTACTGTAATTCTAACAATTTGCATGGTAAACCAGGGAGTTTTCTTTTTCTTTTTTTCTTTTTTATTCGCATCTTATAAATAGTATTTAGAGAAATCCAATAGACTTGTGTAATATCGTTTGAAAATAAATGGTGGAATAAAATGAAGGAATGATATTTGTCTATATTACAAGCCTCAATTTACCATAGCTATTTCAGGGGCAAAGAACTGTCGTTAAACCAGTTTTAAAGTGCGTTGTCCTAACGCTGTTTCTCAGCACTTCGAGCTTTGAAACTGTCTATTTTCCTTTCCCCCACTAACATGTAATCAAAGGCTGAAAGAGACATGCAAGTGATTATGAGACATGCACGATGTGGTTTTTGTGGAGATGCTTTATCTAGTGCAAACTGTAAACACAACCCTGTCATCGATCTTGATTCAATTAATAAAAAAAATACAAAGAATTATCAGACTTGTCATCTGTCTGGAATCATAAACTTTAATCACGTACGTATGGCCTGGGTAATTCTTGCCATTCTTTTCAGCGCACAAGTTCTTTTCTCGAAGGAAATATCATTTTTTTCTCTAATATTGATAAATTATAGTATAAATCAACAGAGGTGGTGATTTTACTGTTTAACACCCCTAAAAAATATTATTTATTTAAGTATTATATAAATCTCATTAAGAACATATACAGGGTATCGTGTCGTGATAAACAGATACCATAGGGTATATATTAAACAAGTAATAGGCCGGCACATAAAAAACGGCATTTATATATATATATATATATATATATATATATATATATATATATATATATATATATATATATATATATATAAAACGGCATTTGATGGCGCAAAAGGGACGTGCAGGGCGGTCGAGATTCAAAGATCTTTGTGTGGTTTCAGAGACGGGTCAGCTAATTCGATGAACGATGGGAGAAGTGCAATCATGTTATTAGCTGTCTTGATCCATTGTGTGTGTGTGCCTACTATATATAAAGATGACTCGTCTTCGAAGATATAGCCTCGTGTAAACATGTTATCGTATAAGGTTCAAAATTTAAAGAAGTTGTGAGTCTCACAACTTCTTTTTCCTATACTCGTGTTGAATATGAATAGTTTTTTAAAATTTTGTTTAGAAATCTAAGTTTAGGGTATATTTGGAATAAGTGCAGTCAAATCATGTTTCTAGAAAATTTTGAATTTTTTTTATCTTAATTTTTTTTTAATCGTTTTGATATATTGATGTAGAAAATAAATCTTAAAAGATAAAAATATTATTTTAATATATTTCCAAACAAAAAAAATTAAAAATAAATTTTTATTATACTTACAAACAAACATGTATTTTATGAGTAAAATCTAGTCAGAATATCTTGAATTTTATAATTTTATTTTCATTTAATGGTTAAGGATATTTACGAGTTGCTAAGTTATTTATATATATATATATATATTAAAAATATTCTACTATCTATATACATATACTCGAATTAAAAAAAAAATCAATGAAATGAGCAGATTTTCTTCATCACCAGAATTATGCTTACCGTGAAAATTTATAATAACGCGTGCATGTACATGAACCAAATGAGAGAACAGTCAGCTATATCCCATGACCAACGCATGGTGAGTCAAGATTTTTGTTCTTTATCAGACCAGTCGGTATTATCTTGCCACGTATTCTCTGTCAGAATATTTTTTTGCTATCATAAATTTTCAACGATCAGATAGCTAGCCATATAATCCCCATATTAAAATCCCGGTGCCATGTGCCCTGGGTTTTGCATAAACAAGATGAAAACAGCATGAGTGAGAATTCTTGGTATCTGGGCTAATTATATTACGTGCTCGAGGTCCGAATCAGCTTGCAAGCAGCAACCTGCTCTTCAATGCATGTGCTGAGAGATCGAGAGGAAGATTTTGTTGCTACAAATAATTCCTGCTTGTCAACTTGGAAGTATTCAGTGCTCTCGTCTCATGAAACTGGAGTGGAAATTATTAAGAAAGTTTGTTTTATTGTTGAATTTAGTCTGAACCATGGAATTATAATTACCCAGGGAAATTATTTTTAAAATGTATTAGGTAAGATGTGTTTTTTTATAAATTAAATGACATTTAATTTCAATTTGTATACAAACTGATTCAAATATCTTTATAAAAAAATTATATAATGACCTTTGAATTTTCAAAAATATGTATTAATTGAGGTTTGGCTCCCAATTAAAACAAAATGTTTTCCTCCTTGTTTTGGATGGATAAAAATGCACCTTTTGGAAAGAAAATAAATGATTTGTATTCCATGTTGATAGTATTTAGTATTATGGTAATAATTTTTTTTCTTTTTAAAAATACATTAAAATAATAATATTTAAAAAAAAATCACTTTTCATATTATAACATCAAAATAATTCAAAAAATAAAAAAAAAATCACAAGCACGCAACCAAGTAAGTTTCCAAATAGGTTCGTGATCTCACGACCTTACTCTGGCTGCAGAAAAATAAAAACTTTATTTATTAATTAGTAGCTAGGAATACAAGCATTCCCCTGTAATGACTACCTAGAAACAATATAGATTACAGACGATTAACAAGTAAGTCAATAATGGATGATATCTTAAACTGGTAAGTATTTAGTAAAAATAAAAAAAGGACGTTTTGATATTCAAAAGTCTAATTTATTCATAGATTAAAAAAAATTGTCTCAAAAAAGTATTGGGTGGAAATAAAAAAATGTGAACTGGTGATTGGAAATTAGTGGTAGAAGAGAAAGGTTTAATACAATTTTTTTTCCTTGAAAAATAGAGGCAATTAATAACAAAATTTCAACGATTTATAGAAGACCAATGTAATTAGAAGCTCCTTGCGTTTCATACCGTGTTTAGTTACGTTTTAAAATTGTTTCCGAGTTAAAAAAAAATATTAAATTAATATTTTTTTATTAATGTTTTTGACAGTTTAAATATAGATTTTACTATATTTTTAAATAAAAAACACTCATACTTATAACATATTTATAAATATGTTTGTCTGAATGTATTTTAAAAATATATTTGTTTTGAAAAAACTATATTAATATATTTTTTAATATTTTTCAATTATTTTAATATATTAATATTGAAAATAAATAAATAAAATATTTTAATATATTTTCAAATAAAAAATAATTTACATTATATACATTATGGTACCCAATCTTAATGGTTTTGTCGCGAGGATGCAAATTGTTAGGATAAGCACCAGTCTAATGAGAGAACTGGTTGACCAGATACAAAGCACCCAAATGCACAAAATAGAAGACACAAAACGACAAAATATAGTCAATAGTATCATCCATCCCACGTCATGGTGGAAACACATTGGACTGCTCCAATTGGATAGCACGTTGTTTTGCTGCACGGACCCAGCAACAATTGGCTTTTTAATTGGGTAAAAAATCAGAATCTGTCAGTTTCTCAGACTTCCGCGGAGAATAACAAGTCTGGCGGGCTGCGACGTCGTCGCACGTGGATCGTTTTTGGTTCCACACGCGCCTCTTGTTTCCTATTTGGATGAAGTCTATTTTTTTTTTCCAGTAATTTAGTTCCTGGTTATTATATTTAAATGGAGACTATAAAAATTGATGAGACATGTTAAAATATATTTTATATTTTAAAATATAAATATTTACTCTAAAATTATTTTAGGTAATGTTTAGTTATTATTACATAATAGAATAAATAAAAACAATAAGAAAAAAAACAATACAAAACAAGAGGCATGAACATAGTTATACATAGCAGTGGTGTACAATATTAACAAGGGTCCTCAAGGGACGTAGCGTGATGACAAAGGGTTTGGGATCTGCATAACAGGTCTCGAGTTCGAGTCAGGGCGTGCACCTCTTGTAAGAGCCTGGGACAGCCGGGATTTTACTCCCTCACCGGGCCCACAAAGCGCGCTTTCCGGGGGGTGAGGTTTCCTCGAATAAAAAAAATATTAATAAGCACATATACAATATTAAATTATTATTTTTTTAATTTAACGTGGGTGTCCAGACCAACTTGCGTGTACCTCGACTAATCCCACAGGCCCTGAAGTTAACGACCATATAAGCCTCCAATGACCATTATATGAGCAATCATAAGTCTCTAACCTAAAACCACAAAGAAAGTAAACATTTTAGTTCCAATCTCTTACCACTAGACTACCATATCTAAATGATTATAATATTAAATTATTTAACCAGCGAAGAGTTATTACCTACATAAAAGTACCAATCAAGGCAACAAAAATAAAATAAAATTATGGAGCCCAGGTGCAAGGACTTTCGCCTAACACATGGGATTATCGACTATGTACACGTACAGTGATCTAGGATCAACGGTCGACAATAATAGTGTCTAAAATTGTGGGGTTTTGCTTTATATATATATATATATATATATATATAGTACGAATGTTTAGAACTTTGAACCTAGGAATGATCAGGCTGCCTCGTTCGTTAACACATGGGATTATCGACTATGTACACGTACAGTGATCTAGGATCAACGGTCGGCAATAATAGTGTCTAAAACTGTGGGGTTTCGCTTTATATATATATATATATAGTGCGAATGTTTAGAACTTTGAACCTAGGAATGATCAGGCTGCCTCGTCACGAACGATGCTGGTAATGGGGTCCGAGAAGGAATAGTGTGTGTTTGAAGGTTGCATTGCATTAGGTTCACGATAGAGATGGAGTACTTAATTTGATGCAATATATATACACATATTAATTTCAGAATCTAGTAGCAGCGATCTCCTTTGCTTTGAAGGGCACCGCCATCCATGCATTGTCACATTTTGGCTTCCCTATAGCCAACTATTTTTTTTTCCTCTCTCGTGTTACAGTGCATATCTGATTATTTTTCATAATCATGTAAAAATTATAAAAATACGAGGAAGTCAAAAGTAATGTATAATAAATAAAAAATTTTAAAATATTGAGATTGTGACACACTAAATAACATTTTTTTAAAAAAATATATATTAATATGCTATATTTAACTCGAAAAAAGCCAAAAATCTCGATATAAAGCATGAGCTCGTTACAACACCATTGAATTCAAATTAAAATAAATTAGAAATCACAATTCAAATTAGCTAGCCAAATATTTGATGCTTGAAATGAAAAAAAAATAGTATATTACAAAAAATACATAAAAATAGCTCGATGAAATCTAGAATGATGACTCGCACTATGACACAACTTAGGCTAATATTTTAAAAAATAAAAAATATATATAAATTGAAATAACTAATATGATTAGATTAATTAAATCGAGTTAATTTAATAATATGATTATAAAATAATAATAAATGACAAATTACAAAAACCTCAAGATAACTTGTTTCATTTTTAAAATTAGCGGAGAGCCATTTAAAACAAAAAAAGAACTCAATACTAATATAAAATAAATATTAAAAAATAAAATAAAATAAAAACTAAAAAATAAATATTGTTGTACTTCACCCCACGAGCTGAATATTTTTTTTAACCTAAAAAAAAAATCTTAAACGATCCAACCACCCCGACACCACGTGAGTGTTGAAAAAAAAAAATGTAAAATTACGAGTACACCCCGAAAGCAAAGCCTTAGATTTTTCTCACTTCAAGGGCATCAAAATAGTTACATTGTGTATGGTTAAAGGAAATTCCGATGAAGCCATGGACCAGAGTTAATTTTGTTTTTGTTTTTTAGGGGAACCAATTAATTGAAATGTGCGAGAAATTATAAAAAGGAGATACTCTCGAACAATTTTTCATGGTATTTGAACATGGAATTTACCCTTCTGTTACAATGTTTCTTGACGGAAGAGGTTCTAGGCGTTGAGCTTTCAGACATGTGTATACGAGCAAGGTATAAATTGTTAAAAAATGTACGGCAATCACTGAGTGTTTGTTTATGTATTGTAATCTATTTTTAAAATATATTTTTTTATTAAAAAAACATCAAATTAGTTTTTTTTATAATTTTAATATACTGATATCATTTTTTTATAAAAATATTATTTTTTTTTAATAAAAAAATAAGCTCCTGCGTAATGGCAAAAGACAAACGGAGAGATTTTCTTTCAAAAGCGGGGTTGAATGTGAATGCACGTGCTGGGCAGATGTAAAAAGGTCAGAAATCAGAATGTAACAAAGACTTTTGCAAATTTGCAGATAGGCCCCGCGGACAGAAGGTTCAATTTCTTCAAGAAAAGGGCACATCAATCAAGCCTGTTTCTTCACTATCAGCCCATATTGATCTCATCTCCAAGAGATCACCGATTTCAGTGGACACTTGAGCCAGCCCATATCACAGGCCCATTCAATCAACATTGAAGTAACCAGGCCCATTGGCAACTATTTTAGTTTATAGAGAAGAGAAAAAGCATCGACATTTTTCACTAATTTGGCAGAAATTTTGTACTCAAATTTTAAATTGATTGTTTTTATATATTTATTGATGGCTTTGTGATCTTCATGTAAAAACATAAAAAAAAAAAAAAAAAACTAAAAAGTTGTGGATGCCTTTTCAATTTTAAAAGATCAATTTAAATCTTTTTAATGTCTTAAAGTCAAATCCTGGTATCCCAGTCTTTGTACTTTAAAAACTCTCTCTGTTTTCCTTCCGTGTTCATGCAAGCTATTTGTCCAGAAACCAGCAGGTCTACATTTTGACAAAATTATTCATCAATATTATCAAATCAGTGACTGGAGGAAGGAAAAGAAAAGCTATCAATTAATTCCTGAGAGCTGAAGTTTACCAGACAGAATTAAAATCTCTTGCATATCTCTTCTTTCTCTTTCTTTCTCCATAAGGACAGGAGTTCAAAAAACTGCAAGAATGAACAACAAAAGGACGGATAGTTAATAAATTGACAGCTCAAGCTAGTTTGGAAAACAAACTAATTGTCTACCATGCGCATGTTTATTTATTTGTTCCATTCTTCAACATAAGGAATACGGAATTTTATTATTATTTTTCACATTTGAAAATTCAATGAAAAGATTAAAGCATAACGTTTTGTTTTCTCCCCTTTTGGCACGAGATTTTGGTACCAGAATTTGCCAAGAGTCCTCCTCATACGTGCACAACTTTTGTCTTCCATCCACCTCTTGATCATCTTCTTGTTCTATATGTTCCTTTTCTTCAGATTCGTCCAAAGATGGAAACTCCCAACTAGGGTCTGACTCAAAGCCATCTTGCGTATCATTGACGCCCAGATCATCAACCTTTCCATGATCAACAATATTACACCCTGATCCTCCTTTAACAGGCTTGGACCTGGGAGTAACAAATCTTGTTCCGAAAAATGGGATATACATCATTTCTAGAGATACAGCCTTAAGAATCAGGCGAGAGGATATAAAAGCACACAAGAATGGTAAAACTAAAACAAAGAGAAACAAAGTGAAAATGAAGGCAAAGAAAATAAATGGAAGAAGAAAGGGTGGCGGGATTAATAGAGTAGCAGTAGCAGAGAAGAAGCTCAACAGTCCCGATAAATTGGGGTATTGGAGAAAATGTAGAGGCAATATGGGAACTCGCTTTTTGTTTAGTATTAATAATGGTTTTAGTTTTAATTTAATTTGTTATAGTATGGACTGAGTATGCATATTCAGGTGTCCATTACTTCATGAATTTCCTTTACATTTTTTAGGTTTCTATGGAAGCAGATGTTACGTGGGGGTGTGTTAGGATTTTCGGGAACCAGTTCTCGAGGCCTCGAGTGTAATGTGGAGTTGGGACTTGGGAGTGATGTGCGTGCGTTTACTGGTTTAGATCAGTTTTATCCGGATAATATTTGGGGAGATTGATCCAAGCATTTTTATTCTATATTATTGTTGAGATTGTATAAGCGATAATAGTTTAAAGTATATTTTATTTAGAAATATATTAAAATATTTTTTTATTTTTTAAAATTTATTTTTAATATTAGTATATTAAAATAATCTAAAACCATGAAAAAATTTAAACTTTAAGTGGTGCATAATTATAAACTCATTTTAAGTCTGACTTCAAAAACCAAAAAAAAAAAGAAGAAAAAGAGCCGAGTTGCAAGGTTTTTCTCTCGGGACTCTACGCAGGTGTGAGTTGAGACTTAACACTTCTGAAATTAAATAAATATTTAACTTCTAATTTAGAAGAAGATTAACTTCTAAACCTCGTTTGTTTGCTGGAAAATAATTTTTTTTTGGAAAGTAAATTTCGGGAAAATAAATTATTTTCTAATGTTTGGTAGTGTAATAAAAAATAAGTTGGAAAACACTTTCCAGTATTTTGTTATGTCATGGAAAATGAGCTGAAAAATTACTTATTAATGTTTTATTTTTCTCAAGTTTATTAAAATAACGAGGAACAAATCTTACAAATTAAAAAGTTGAATGAGAATAAAATTGAAAAAAATATAATTTCATAAATCATCTAAAATAAAATAAATAATAATCAAAATAATAGAGATCAAATCTAAAAAATAAAAAAAATAAAAGATAAAGAAATTAAAATAATAATAATTGACATTTCATAAATCATTTCAAATAAAATAAGTAACAATCAAAAAAATAAGGATCAAATTTGATAAATAAAAAATTTCAATAAAAAAATGATAAGGGAAAGACAAATAACAATTATAAAACTAAGGACCAAAGTTAATATAAAAATTAAATTTTAAGAGATGAAATTGAAAAATAAATATTCAAAACAAAATATATATAGCAATCAAAAGTTTGAGGACCAAATTTGATATAATCAGCAAATAATATGACATTTTTAAATTTTTCACAACTTTCAAAAAGTGTTTTCCGCCCAAATTTTCCAGGAAAACACTTTCCTGAAAAACAAAGCTAAATTTTCATTTGACTGAAAAGTATTTTTCGTTGACCAACTTTTCTAATGCCAAACAAACACAGAAAAGTTTGAAAAGTGATTTCTCGAAAAGTTTGAAGACCAAATTTGATATAATCAGCAAATAATATGACATTTCTAAATTTTTCACAACTTTCAAAAAGTGTTTTCCGCCCAAATTTTCCAGGAAAATACTTTCCTGAAAAACAAAGCTAAATTTTCATTTGACTGAAAAGTATTTTTCGTTGACCAACTTTTCTAATGCCAAACAAACACAGAAAAGTTTGAAAAGTGATTTCTCAAAAACCACTTTCCAGAAAACAAACATGAATCTAATACCAAACAATCACGAGTTCAAATATTTAAACAAAGCAAATATTTTTCCTTGACTTCACCGACCCGTTCTATTTGGATAAATTAATTTAGATGGATTAAATAATCATCCCTGCTAGCATGAATGTTCAAGTCTCTTGACCGTTTTTCACAGGCAAATAATCCGATCTTTGAAATTCTTAAACAGTCAGATAATCTCTAGTAAGTTCTATTATGTCTTGGTGAATTAGCTAGCTAGAAAAAAACGATGATAAGGTGAAGATGGATGACAGAGATAACGCCAAGTCTATATGTTTTTATTTTTTTAACTTGCTAAGCT
>Ga0325411_1003859_pt1 | contig 16846 bp, 8 predicted proteins | sample PopdelMetagenome_13_FD_206181 | JGI IMG/M metagenome (GOLD analysis project Ga0325411, IMG submission 206181) | Populus deltoides microbial communities from Bellville, Georgia, United States - Xylem-PdIQD-R4 | ecosystem: Host-associated > Plants > Phyllosphere > Stem > Wood/Secondary xylem...
CTACTGCCTAAGTAGTGTAGATTCCCCCATGCACCCAAGGGGAGTCATTCCGCTAGTTGGATTGATACGCCTGTGGCAAATTTAATATCCTCAATATCCTTTACTTGCATATATATATATATATATAAAATAAATCAACCTGCACATTTATAAAAGTGCTATGGCTGTATTGGCAGTGAAAACAACCTTCTTAGATATTCAATTTTACCTTGTCTATTGTGTTACAAACTTAGGAATTTGGAATTCCATCTCGGGAAACTTTTTCTGTATGATTAAAGCTATCATCAAGTAATTGTTACGAAAATGATAGTCCTCATACTGAATCAATCTAGTGGGTTAACTTACAATTTTGTACGAAAAACAGGCTTTGAAGTCAAGATAGCAATACCAATGTGGTTCTTTTGCAGGTATCATGCTGGAACAGTCACATAGGTATCGCATCATGCTTGAAATGGGCTCCTCGTCGTGCCATGTTTGTTGCTGCGTCTACTGTTCTCACGTTTTGGATACCTGACAGCTCAAAATCAACTGTCGAACCTCGTCCCATGGACGTTGAAGGAGCAGCTCCATCTGAAAATGTATCTCAACAATGAATCCTGGTTTCCTCTTTTGTTTAATTTTACAAGGAATCCTAGGTGCTTAGCTTAATCATGCACATTAGGTAGGGAATCACAATAAACCTAATGTACCCTTGTTGGGCCAAAATTTTGGTGTCTGAAGCGGCCTCAGATTTTGTACATAACACTTTATATGTAATGAGTGGATCCTGTGATTTCAACACGTTCCTTTTCTTTTCTATTTTTTCTTGTGAAAAAAGAGCTCGTTTTACGGAGGAACATGAATTATGGTAAGCGTCACACAATTGCTCACTGATACTTCAAGAGTTACTGTCAGAATTAGAAATTTACCTTTTCTCTATACCTTCGAAATTTTATGTTTTACCAGCATTAATTTTGCAAGAGAACCACCATCCTGGATTCATGTCTTCTTAGACCCTGTTTTTGCCATTAAACCATGTAAAGGCAAGATGCGTTTGCTTTTATCTTTGTTAAAGCAAAACATGGTGGAAATACCATTTATCAGAAAGCATCGGAATCTATGATCACTGGTAAAATAGTAAGAAACAGAATATATCTGCCCAGGGTTGACAAGTCCTTCCGAATGTAATTTTTGCTTTGCTGTTAGGAAAGCTAGGCAAAATATGAATTGAGATTTCCTGCCCTGTGATCAGAAATCTGAAATTCTGGAGAGAGAGAGAGATTACAAGAGAGAACGCAAGATAACATTGAAATTCAACGATTGAACCCAGAATACAAAACAGTACAGATGCTCACATTCTAAATTAAGGTAGAACTCATAAACCAAACTCATTCTACCTCGCAATAGAGATTCCTTACAACTACATACAACAAAAGTAGCTCTAGAAAACCAGCCCTCGCATACATAACCCTAGAAACCAAACATTATTCTTCACTTGATTTCATTTCATTTCATTTCCCGTCATGTGCCTTCCTCTGGATTTCTTGGCCCACTTCCTTGGTCTTCTGTCCCACATAACCTGCCATGTCTTGCATGCGCCTCTTTGCCTGGTCAAGACTCTCCGGCATGGTCTGGGTAGCCTCCTGGATGTACCTACCAACCCAGGAGAGCGACCAGGACCCTGTCAGTCCGAAAGCCCCAGATGCCAAAAATGAGGTCACAGCTAACCCTATTACAAGGGCAGCTGGGACCAGAACGGGGCTGAACAGGATAAAAAGAGGGGTGGTTACAGCTAGACCGATCAGGGTGCCAACTAGGGTTATACCTGCAAGTGCAAGAAGCCCACCACCTACAGGTAGCATTGTGAGCACAGCCAGGGCTTTAGAGGTTGATGGCCCTTGCTGTTGTTGACCCTTCAAGCCATGCACTTGCACTTGGTGCGGCTGCATACGATCAGCCATTGGTGATGATAACACAACTTCGAGGAAAATGAAGATATGGGACAACGAGACCACACAGAGAGAGAAGGACAGGAGGTAAGGAAGAGAGATGGGGTGGTGGTGTTGTTTTAAATAGGAGACGGAAGTGCGGTATGGCGACACGTTGAAGGGCGAGATAGTGAGTAAGGGCTTTGCATGGGAAACAAGTTTCAGAGCCTATGTTGGGAAAATAACCAAAAAGGAGAACTGAAAATGTAAAATGAAAATGAGTTGGCTTATTGAGAGGGGATCTCTGTTGCCACTAAGCCGTTGCAGCTCGGTGAAATTTGTAGGGTTGTGCATTATACATGGAAATAAGTGGGTTTTTGGCCTGGAACCGAAGATGGTTGTTACCTTCAGAACGATTCTACTCAGTTTATATAATTTGCATCAATTCAGATCAAGTCTCTCTAGCTACTCTTATGATCATGTTAAAAAATCAATTGATATGGTGGTCCTCTCAATCAAGCAAACTACACATGCTAAATAAATATGGTAAGATGAATTAGAATGATAGTTAGAATGTTATACATATCTAAGGGGCGTAGCGTGATGGCAAAGGGTTTGAGATCTGCACAGCAGGTCTCGAGTTCGAGCCAGGGTGTGCACCTCTTGTAAGAGCCTGGGACAGCCGGGGTTTTACTCCCTCACTTGGGCCTACAAAGTGCGCTTTCTGGGGAGGTGAAGTTTCCTCGAATCCAAAAAAAAAAAAGAAGTTATACATATCTAGTTTCCAATCTAATTAGAATTGCATCCTAACTCTTTCTGGAAATAAATAAAAGTTCATAATGACAAATTTAAATATTTTTAATTTAAATCTCTTGACTTAACCCATCCTTTTAAATCCACTTTGATTTAGATCTTACAATAAACTCAATAGAAACTCATAATAGAAAAAAAAAATCTCTTGACTTATAATAGATTTAAATAGATTTAAATCTCTTGACTTATAAACTCATAATAGATTTAAATCCACTTTGATTTAAATCTCTTGACTTAACCCATCCTTTCCGGGGAGGTGAGGTTTCCTCGAATCCAAAAAAAAAAAAAAGTTATACATATCTAGTTTCCAGTCTAATTAGAATTGCATCCTAACTCTTTCTGGAAATAAATAAAAGTTCATAATGACAAAATTAAATATTTTTAATTTAAAGCTCTTGACTTAACCCATCCTTTTGAATCCACTTTGATTTAGATCTTACAATAAACTCAATAGAAACTCATAATAGATCCTTTAATGTCGTAGCCATGATCACATCACATGTACACAATCTCAAATGGTGTTTTCTAGTAGCACTATGTTTGAAACTGTTGTAAACAAATTCCACCTCAGCCAATGTAACATTCCACTGTTTAAGTTTGTGTCTATAAATGTTACGAATTAGATTGTCCAAAGTTCTATTTAGAGACTCTATTTGAGCATTAGTTTATGGATGAATAGTACTACTAAAATTTAATGAGGAATTAAATATTCCACAAAGTGAGCTAAAAGGGACCAATGAACTTGGTATCTCTATTAGATATGAGAGATTTTAAAACACTATGCAACCTCACCATCTCTTTGAAAAATAGCCTAGCCACACTGATTGCATATGTAGTCATCTTTAAATATCTATCCACAACAACAAAAATATAATATATACCTTATTGAGTTCATGAAAGACCTAACACGAAATCCATTAAAATATCTTCCCAATTATGTTCAGGTATAGGTATGGGCATGTATAAACCAATGTTTTGAGATTGGTCCTTAGCTGTTTAACAAGTAAAACAATGTTGAACAAATATGTTTGTATCACATTTGAGATGAGGCCAATATTACTTATCCTCCGAAGTTGACATTGTTTTGTCTCTTCCTCCATGACCCTTTAATCTACCACTATGTAAGTCTCGAATCACTTTCTTATATAGGGATGTACAAGGGATATACAATTGATTACGTTTCATTAAGTAACCACCTTGTATATAAAAATCTTAACTAGCTCGACCATCAGAACACTTCTCCCATATCTTTTAAAAATCAGCATATTTATCGTACAACTTCTTTAGACATTTAAAAACCAAAATCTTAATGTAGAAAATGATTAGAAGGGAAACTCGCCAACTCAATATATCAACCATTTTGTTTTGAACTCTAGCCTTGTGTTTCAAACTAAAACTAAACTTCTAAAGAAATGTATTAACTATCATTTGACTATTCAATCCACCTAGCTATCATATCCATACTAACTTTATTTTGACCATTTCACAGACTTTAGAGCTTTATAATTTGACTATAAGATAAAATCTAAATATAATGGTATCCACTTCTCAAGCTAATTTCTGAAATGATTGTTGCACTGTATAACTGATCTAGTATGACATTTAATCATCAAATTGGAAACCTGTATCCCAAATCAATTTTGTTGATGGCACAACTATATATTAACATTACTACCACCAATACCATCATGACTACCACCACTACTATCATTACCATTACTACCATCACCACTATCACCATCACCACTACCACTACTACAACCACTACCATGACTACTGCCACTACCATGACTACTATGACAACTACCATCACCACCACTTCTACCACCACCACCAACACCACTACCATTGTCGCACCTTGGTGGACATCACGATAGGGGCCACTACCGCCATTGCATCAAATTTGACGTCGCGACAAGGGTTAAAAATAATATCATCTTGGAAAATTAAAGTCATCACCTAGTAATTAAAGAAAACTAGGGATCCTAAAATATGCATTGCTTTCAAAGATTCAGGTAAGGGATTAATTATACTTAAATGAAGAACAACTTCACCCTTGCAACATCCTTTCTTATGAAAGGTTACCTTTACTATATGTTTTCTTTTAAATTTGTTTTTTTGATTGCCATTAATTATCTTATTTTTTATTTTTAATTTATTTATGAAAGATTTGATGTTGGTTTTTGACAAGTCATCTTGACTATTAAAATTCCACTTCGATCATAGAAATGAAAAAAAATCTATTTTCCTTTTTTTTTTGAAAAAGATTGAATATTTATCCTAAAAGAAAAGACTTATTGGAATAACCTAAACTAAACATGTATGTATTTTTATTTTATTTTAAAGTTAATGCCCCATACCTTAGAATCTTTTTTTTTAAATAGCTTGAAATCTGTTTCTGATTGGGTGAAACTACAAGTATAAGAAGATGTTGATAACTTTTACTCTTTTTACTTAATTTTTTGAGACAATTACCTCCCCTTCAATGTGTGTCCCTAAAAGAAAAATGGTATCATGCATTCAATTTTTGTGTTTTATTTTTTTGTTTACCATGCATTATATTTCTACTATCAACCTATGGAAACTCAAGATAAAACCATAACTATGTTTCTTTTTTTAGGAGATTCATTAAGGCTATTTCGGTCTAACATTAAAAAAAAGAACATAAGTCAATTTCTAGAGAAACTCGGCCATTATCACTACATAATCCCTTTTTTGATTAAGTTTTGAGTTGTCTAACAGTGCATCTTTCAAATCATTACTGCAAAGCACCTGTAAAGGAATAAATTATTGGGGCCACTCTTTTTTGGTTTAAAAAGAAAAAGAGAAAAGCAAAGAAAACAACATCATAGACTTCTTGCAGATCAAAGAGGAATACTCTCCTTATGGATTTTTGTATATGTCAATTTATTGTGATTTATTACAACAATATGAAACTAAATGACTATATAACAAATCTTATTGTAAATTTACTTTCCAAACCTTATTAACCTGAATACATGTTGTCCCTGTACCAAAATCTCTTTATTTCTTGACTTATCTTAAAGATCATTTTTTTGGTTTCCCGTAAAGCCAACATCAAAGAAAGTTTAAATTAATAAAGTTAAGGCACATGTTTTTTGTTTTATACACATACACTTATATGTTAAGAAGCAAAGTAAAACTGGAATTCCAAGTAAAACTTTATATAGAAATTGTGAAGATACATCAATGTACAAAGATATTTGAACTTGGTTCCGTAGAAATCTTACTCCTAGAATGAACTAGATTTTGTAGAAAAGAAACAAAAAAACTATGCTACTGCCTTTGCGATGTGTGTTACTTTTGTTATAGCCATGCCTTCTTGCTCTTATTGAGTGTGTTTGTAGGTTCCTCTTTCCACCTGTTTGCCCTTCTCCATAGTTTTTCTAGTTTTCCTTTTTCTTTTCTGCCCTTTCTTTCCTCCATTTTGCTTTCTCTATTTTTTTTTTGTTTTATAGGAGGTTCTTAGTCTCTTTCAGAAAGGAAAGAAAATCACTGCCTTTATTAGCATCCAATATTTAGAGATAATGTTGTAAACCAACTTAGTTATTGACCATTGTTGCTCTTTGCTTGCTTTGTAGAGATAAGATCAAATTTCAAAAACTAAATCTTGCATCAAAATAGAAAGGATAGTTGCTGGTCTTGGAGGAAGGGTGATTGAGTAAGCATGTTTGACATGAAATATTTAGAGGATTCTGATAGTTAAAGCTTGATTTCTCATATCATAATTGTAGCTAACATATCAGAGAACATGTTCTTAGCTTGATTCGTGGAGATAAGATCAAAATTTGAAAGCTAAATCATGGATAAAAATGGAAATGATGGCTGTTGGTCTTAGAGGGAGGCTGATTAAGTGAGCATGTTTGGCACGAAATCTATAGTGGATTATGAGAGTTAAGGCCTAGTTTCTTGTACCATGATTATACCCAACATGTTAGAGAACATGTTTCTTTTGCTTTTGTGTCACCAAATGTTTCTTTTGCTTTTGTGTCACCAAAAGAATCATTTAGGATTAAAATTAAGCCATAATAGTGCATGAGACTCAGTCGTTTATGCCCATTTTTTTTCCCTAGAAATCTGCAAATGCCATGAATAAAATGATGTCGTTTTTTTCCCTACGTTCATCAACATGTTTTTCTCTCTTTAAGTAAAATACATTGTTTCACTTAAAGTGAAACGACGTCATTTTTGCTTCTTCAGCATAAGTAGGTTTTTTCTAATTCAATCAAGCCAAACTTCAGCAGAGTCCCTTCATTTCAGCGCCTTTTTCTCCTTGATCCTTGGTCTTTTAATTTTTTTTTTTTATTTTGGGTCAATCTCTATCCTTTTTATTTAATTTCACACCTGACTGAGTTACCTTAGGCCTTTGATTTCTTCAAGGATTCCATTTCAGTCATTGGTTCTTTAATTTTCTATTTTTAAGCCAAGTTGACTTTTAACTTTAATTTTTTTTCCAATTAAAACCTTAATTGATTTCCTAACTTGACTATTTGTTCCAAACTCACCTTTAAACCTTACTTCTTTGAATTTTAGCCAAATTAAATCAAATTAAGCCTTTTCTTCAATTTCTTCTTCAATTAAATCCTCAATTATGGCCCTAAAATTGCTAAACCTTATTTTTGCTTTTTGCTCACGATACTTAATTATCAATCCAATTTCTACCCCAATTATATTTTTATTTTTTGGATTTATTTGTTTTTATATTTTTTTATGACTTCTCAAGTTTTTTTTTGACACATAAAAATTATATAAATATGAAGAAAATATGAAACGGTTAAAATTAATTAAAATTACTGAAAAGACATGTTCGTTTTTTGGATTTTTCTAATTTTAAAAGAAAAAATATATATACGAAAATGGGAGGGGGGGTTAAAATTAGTTTACAACCACCGCCGCCACCACCACCACCATTAAATAAAAATGAAGAAAATAAAAAATGGTTAAAATTAACAAAAATTACTGAAAAGACATGCTTCGTTTTTTGGATTTTTCTAATTTAAAAATAAAAGAGAAGGGGGGTTAAAAATTGGGTTACCAACACCACTGCTACTTCGACTACTATGACTATTACCATCACCACCATCACCTCCACCATCACCATTACCATCATCATTATTACCACTACTACCAACACCACTAGCACCACTACGATAACCACTACAACCATGACTACTACTACGACCACAACCACCACCACGACTTCAGCTACCACTTCATAACTTAATAATAATAATAATAATAATAAGAAGTCATGTGTATGCATGTTATTTATTTTTATTTATTTCTTATTTTTTGTCATAACTTATTTTTTACCCCCGTTTTCTAATGTATTGTAAAAAATCTATAAAATCTATATTTTGATATAATTTAGTTAATTTAAAGTTTTTTTATGATTTTGATTTTTTTGTTTTATTCTTTTTGTAATTTCTTATATTAAAACTAAAAAAAAAGAAAAAGAAAAAAAATCAGGATATGAAGTAATGAATAATAAAGAAAAGGGGGAACAAAATGAAGAAAGATCAAATAATAAAGGGAAAATGATGCAAATGAAAAAACTAAAAATAAATAGAGATTCAAATAAAATGATAAAAATTATAGAAATAGATCTTCATTCAAGAAGGAAATAATATAAATCTTTCAATATCTTTTTTTTCTAGTTTTAAAAAGGAACCCAACAACATTAATTAAAACTTAGGGGAAGGACATAAAAAGAAGACATATGACAAATACATTATAAAAACCCTACCTAAAAAACATAAAAAAGCCCTATAAAAACCCTAAACAAAATAAAACGATGAAAAAAAAGATCAGAAGAGCAAAAATAAAGACTAATAAAAACCAAAATAACCTTAGCCAACAACTCTTTTTTCATTTCTTCTCTCTAGTAGCTGAAATCTAATAACCACACTCCACCACATTGATTAGCAACACAAAATTCAACTAACGATGTTCATTCTCCAACTAAAGCAAGCCTTTCCTCTCCCTCCCCCTCTCTCTCTCACCCCATCTCTTTAGATACAATCCAGACTACACCCAAGGATCCATTAGAAGTTTTAGTTGGGTCAATTACAAGATCAAGAGCAAAAAAGATCAAAGATGTATTCATTGGGCTTATTCAAAGTATTTGAGCCAATGTAAATTTCAAGGAGGCTACAACTTCAACAAGCGATGATCAAACCTTAATCAATTTAATCTATATATAAGAGGGGCTTTATCCATTTACTTCGTGGGTTTAATTAATTTTGGCAACCATAGGCTTATTTATTTTCATGTGTTTTATGGATTTCAAGTTATGAGAGAATTCTTTATTATGCATGGAAACATAAGTGGCTAAGGAAGAATTTATTGCAATAATTTTTCTTATTTTGTTTTTGGACTCTAAGGGCACAACACAACATATATTTTGGCTAGGGGTTGTTTTTAGGGAAGGATTTCATTCAACAATTATTTCTTTTACTCTATCATATATGACACATTAAATTATTTTTTAGAATTACTATTTTTATTATTTTTTCATGTTTTGGGCCTTCTTGAAATACTTTGAGCTTTATTTTAATATGAGTTGATGTTAGCATATTAGGTCAACTAGGATGTAGTTTTTTCAAAGTATAAATACGCTTGTAAGACTTTATATTTTTTTAGAAGTTGGATAATACATTATTGCCATATATTTTGTATGCATTATGAGAGGATTATCTTATTTTGGTTCTTTTTTGAACTACTTTAACTTATTAAATAATTAACCAAGCTTCATGGTATCTTCCAAACAACTTGTTTGCTTCTTTTTATAGACATTGGATGAGGGTTTAATTTCTATATTCTTAGTTTCTCAGTACAAGTTATCATTGTTTCAATCTCAATTACAAGCCTGAATTTAATACCTTTCATTAATTCAAAACAATCATTATACCAGATCTATAGGGTGTATTTTTTCCTTTTAGAAATTCCATTATATTATGGTGTTCCAATAAGTGTCATTATGAGAGACTCTCATTCTTTTTTAGATAATCTTGAAAATTTTAGCTGAAGTATTCACCATCTTAATCTAATCAAAGTATCTTAATACTCTTTTCAATTTGTATTTCAACTTCATTTCTGAATTTTTTGAAGCTTTCAAATGATTCAGACTTCAATTAAATGCACATGACCATCTAATATGGTCATCAATGATGAAACATGTATATCCATATATGACATAAATCATTATTGGTCCATACACATATGTATGAATTAAACCTAAGTATTCATTAGATCTTTCAGTCTTTCAATAAAATGTGTTTTGGTCATTTTACCTAATAAATACACTTTTCAAGTTTCATATGATTCATAATTAAAAGGATTAAATATCTTTTTTTTTAATGTAACTTAATGATTCTTGTTTCATTAATATGAACTAATTTACAATGCCATAAATAATATGGATATTGATTATTTAATCTATTTTTCTTGCTATTTCAAGATCAGGTATATACAAACCATTTGTATTAGCAACAAATGCATATTACATATCATTATTATACAAGAAACAATATTTTTTCTTAATAATAAATCTAAATCCATTTAGAAATGGATACTATGTTTCTATAAAATGCTAGAAAAAAATAAAAATTAATAAGTTCTAGTATTAACCTACTTGACAAAGTTAATGCAACAACCTTTGCTTCATTACCAACTCATAGGTCCAGTTTATCTTTATTCAATCATAAACACACATGAAGGAGAAGCTTCAATAAGTTTTTTAGCCTTCACGGTTGCAAGATAGTCTTTGCATAATCCTTCTCTAGTGTTTTTCTTTGCCACAATAATAACAAATACCCTTGTCTTTCTTGATGCCCGAAGTAAGATTCTATGTTTAGACTACAAGACCAAGTTAATGCTTAACTCATGGTCCATGACAAAGCCCAATTGACCTTATTCATTGAGGAACCCTCTGTCATTTTATAGCGAAACAATTCCTTATAGGTCTCATACCTCTCAATTCTACAAGTCACATCAAACAACTCTTTAAGATACATAATTATTATATGAACATCTATATTCTCATGCTATATTTGAAGTTTAAGTGACATGCTAACTAACATTACATATGTAGCCTACTTATTATCATCAATGTGACATTGATATTCAGTCATAGCTTCATCAACAAGGACGTGAGGAATATAATTTTTAAGAATATATAATTTTCTTTCTTGTTTGAGAACAATTCTCACATTTTAGTATCAATCCAAGACGTTTAGTTCAATCAATTTATTAGCATCAAATACGTTACGTAAGGATAAATTTATCCTTACTCATGGTAATCTATCAACCTATTTATGTAAAGATAATAAGTATTGGTTTCATACATAAACATTTATAACCAAATTTAGATAAGGTCTTTAATCATAATTTAATCTCCCACTATTTCCTATAAATTAATAGCCCGCATTATTAATTCAAGAAATCTAGCTTAGATCTCCTAGTAAGCTATGATCCTATTTAATTTATATGACCATAAGTAACTTAATAAATTAGAATAAAGTAAATTAGGTAGATAACATAGCTTATCAATCATATTTTTATGTGACAGTTAGGTGACAACTTTTTATCTAAACATATCATACATATATGTTTCGCCTAATGACTACCTTTAATCTTATATGATTATAAATAACTCATCCAAATCATATAAGCTGGTTAAGTAGGATTTAATTTTATATCATTAAACATATTTGAATAACGGTAATTTTGAGTCGCTCAACAAGTTATCCATGAATAGAACTCTAGTTTTATGCATATCAAATCACAAGGAAATAAATCATGTTCTCAACATGTACCTAATATATTAATTGTAACATCCCTATTTCCGAAACCAACACACCAATCATAAAAAAAAACATGGTAATTTTTTTTACTTTATTTTTTGTTGAACTCATACAAAGTTTATTGAAATTTCTATCAAAATTTTGGCAGAGTCTCTCCTATACCGGGAGGTTCCAAGTTATTGACAAATCATTTGTATATATCCTATATTCATTGTTTATACACATTCCAATCATTACAAGTCTCAAACTATAACATCCCAAACTTTTAAGATAAAATTCACACAATGATTAAGTTATAAAAATGAGAAGAATCTCAAGAAGTTTTATTTATTTATTTATTAAGAGATAACCATTAATTAACCATCATAATTGCATTCATACATTAGCATAATGAAAATTCTAAATTTCAAATTACTACTTAAAGTTTTAACAAAATAGTACTACATAACTTTATACATACAAATTAGAAGTATTGTTAAATACAACCTAAAAGAAAGTTCTTCAATTTTTCTACTAACTTAAGTGACTATACAAAGAGAACACCCATGCATCAACTAAGGGTTACGCTACTGAGATGAAACAGCATAGTAACTTGTATAAACATAATTAAATTAATTAAAATTATCTAGTATATTTTTCATTACACTAACAATTTACTTTTTAATTCATTTATCATCAATTTCTATAATTTCCCACCTGTTAGCTTACCAATCTTGTCAAGTAATAACTAATTCTATTGATCACCTATTCACAAGGCACCAGTTCCAAACCAGGACACTAGTCCAACCAACAACCCATTCACAGGGCACCAGTTCCAAACTAGGACACTAATCTAATCATCAACCCATTCACCAAACGCCAGTCCCAAACTAGGAACCAGTTCAACCATAATTCAAACACTATATATAAAAACTAAAATTTGAACTACATCTTATTAGGGACTAAGCTAAAGAATTAAACGAGACTTTAAATTAGAGATTTAAGTGTTAGACATCTACCAAAAATTTATGCTCTGCTAATCGTCCCCTACTCTCGTCTATTTCCTACAATCTCACCTGTACCAATAGTTACACTAATTTAAATTTCAATCTTGATCACACATACACACGTATACATACTGCCTTTATAATTTAACATTTTGTAATAAAAAACAATTCCAAACAGAAGTTACAAATTTACAAGTTTTAAGTGACTCAACATAACAGATTCCAAATACTGTTTAGTATTTTGAGTATAATCGAAGCTATAGAACTCGGTTTTATGCGTTGTTTGTTTCTTTGGAACACTAAAACATGGGTCTGCAACTTTCATGAAGATGAATATACCTAGTGTTTCCATCTACATGCCTAAATTCATAAATTTCAGAAACCCAAAAATTTATCCTGCTGATTCCCAGTTATGACTGTCTTTGGTTTTCTTCCATATTTAATGTTTTGTTACTCCAATTTAAGTAAGGTCAATTTCATTTGAAAGGTAGCATCTTTGTCTATAACTTTCATGAAGGAAAATATCTCAAATTCTATCATCTTAGGGTTCAAATCTTAGTAGAGAAATTGAGAGACAACCTGTTCAGTTTTGATTTCTAAGTTCAACAAGCATAAATTTGTTTCCCATGTATTTTTTCATCATTTCCAGACACTATAAACACAAAATGCCTCTACCTATCATTATTTAACAAACTTCTTAAACCTATACTAAGGTATTCTAAAATCTCAATTATTCATGAAAAACACAAACAAATTCAAATGACTTAATAAGAGAGCTTGTTACCTTCTATTATAAAAAAAAAAAAATGAGTCAAGAGATTGAGAACAACCCCTTTTCTTCTTCTCCTTTCTTCCTTCTTTTAACCCTTCCCTTCCCACTAGGAAATTCTCTAGGTTTTCTCAAAGTTTTCTTCATAAATCTTAGTTGAAGCACTCTTAGTTCACTTACTCTCACTTTTCTTTGATTTCAAAGGATGAATTTACAAGGTTTTCTCTTAATTTTTCTTTTCTCCTGTTTCTTCCTCTTCTTGGCTGACCATTACTCTAGGAATTTATAGAGATTTCTTGTTATTTATAATTATGTTTTTTCCTTATTTGCATCTTGCCCCCTCATATTTACTTTTATTTTCACATTGACCCCACCATTCCTTTTATTAATCCATTAACCCCACTACTTCTCTTTCTCTTTACTAACTCCTTACTCCTTTATTATTGTTTTCAATTTCCCCTTCTCATTAAATAACTTCTCTTTTAATCCAACTAATTTGTTCAATTTAATCATTTCTCAACATCCTTTATATTTTATTTTATTTTATTTTACTAAATCAAGATGAGATTATTTTATTCGAAAGTTTACATTCTCCTTTGCAAAAAAAAAAAAAAAAATTCATCCTCGAAATTAAAATTTTATACCTGAGTTTAGAAAAGTCCAGGGTACTTCCTCCTCATCTTTGCTTCCTTCTCTCACGTTTCTTCCTCAATTCGAGAACTCCTCCATAACACCTTGACCAAAGGAATTTTCTTATTTCGAAGCTCCTTTTCACTACGATCCAAAATCTTCACAAGTTTCACTTTTAGAGTCAAATCTTCTTCAATCTCTATAGGAACATGTAGTAGCACTCACTGGGTCTATCTTTGCTTTCCATAACATAGAATCATGAAACACATCATGGATCTTGGTCACATACGGGGCAACGCCAACGGATACGCCACAAGTCCAATTCTCTTTACCACTTCTTAGGGCTCGATATATCTTGGTGCTAACTTTCCCTTCATACCAAATCTTAACATGTGCTTCCATGAAAAAATCTTGAGTTGCATTCGGGAGAAATTAGATGAGAAAAGAATTTTACAACCTCGACAAAAAAATAGAGAAAAGGCAGGACATGCATGCCCTATTTAATATTACAACCATTCAACTATAAAAAACACAATCACATTGGTCTTTAAATGTCCATAACCATCTATCATACATAATAACATATTAATATGCATAAACAAATATATTATTTGCTTCAATTTAATTATTAGCTTTATATGCAATTTTAAAATAGTACTTCTAACACTTAGAAATATTAATTCTAATCTAATTTTATAATTTCTCAAACTTAATAAATCGTTTTCATTGAAAAAACATTTTTTAAAATTTAATAAGAAAATTAATCATATTAAAATTCTTATTAACATCCTAAACTCTTTTAGGATTAATTAAATAAAATTTTCTAGCTTAAAAACTCTCTTTATTTAAAGATTTTTTTTCTAAAATATTTTAATTAAATAATTTAATAAAATCCCAATCCAATTAGGATAACATAAATTAAGAAAATTTTGAATTAAACACTTTAATCCAATCCTAAGCTAGTTAGAAAAATTAATTCTACAATTAATTTAATTTGGGTTATAATTTTAAATTATAAAATTAATATTTTATATGTAGATGGAAAAAATCATAATTCTACCATTAAACTACTTATTGTTATTTGGTATAAGGGTTAGGGGTAAATATGTCATCTTGCATTGAAACCCTAAAATATTGCTTCATAGGAAAAATCGTAATTCTGCCCCTCATCTCTTCTTCTTCTTCATGCTGCCAGTAGTGGGCTAGCAGCTATTATAGTTGCTGCTAGCAGTGTGAGTTGTTCATGTTGGAGGTTACCTCCAGCACTAGTAGCAACGTTGTTGTTGTTTTTAGTGGTAACGCAGGGCGGCATCCCTCGTTCTTCACCTCTTGTAGTGTCGTGGCTGTGGGTGTAACTATAGTGTTTTATTGTTTCTCGTCAACAACGAGCTTGCCATGGCCAAGCACGCCGACAATGCTATTATGAAAAACATTTTTTTATAAATATATTTCTAGGTGGATTCTGGCCATATTTGACCTAAATAGTAACTGAATACTTTTTTCCTTAAAAATCATGAGATAAAATAATTTTTCACATAAATGTAATTTGCAATTAATAATAATAATAATAATTAAAACATGAAATCAATAACTATAATTATCTAACAATGAATTTGATACCACTGTCAGGTTTTTCAAAACACATATACACAATATAAATGTTAAATCTAAAAATTTCTAGGAGTTTCATGAACCTCTTAGATAGATCTAGAGTTATTTTGAGTTTATAACAAGATTACCTGAAGATTAAATATTCTTTTTAGCTTTAAATAATTGCTTCTAGGTCGAGTTATCACAAACCATAAGTCATCCAAGTTTTCAACTTCTTATAGTAATTCACACGAACCATTAATGAAAAATCTTGTAAACTCTTTTAGAAGAGGGATTGCTATGCCTTTGAGAGCAAATTATTTTCATTTATATTTCTCAGGTGTTCTATGTACTGTAGTACTATGTGTTTATATGTAAAGAAAATAAGAGGCATAACATACTATTGATAGGGAACCCTGAAAACCCTATAAATGAAAAAAATATCAATTTGCCTCCTGAATAATATCACATATATTATTTCAAAATAATTTTTAAAATTTATTCAATCAAGTCCCTACTTTATTTTTCTAAGTCTATAATTATAATTCCCTATATAAGTTACATTATAGTCAATTTCTAAAACTTATTTACAATCAAGTTACACTTGATTAATCATCCCATTTTAATTTCTGACTAATAGTTCTTATATGTGTTCCCCATTAGGTTTTCTAATAAGTTGGTCCAAATATAAATCATAATCCTAAATAAAATAGAATTAAATAAATTAATTTATTATCAATTCAACAATTGATGTATTTATATTTGAAGATAAGTACAATATTTAATAATATGTTATAATCATGTTTATTGGGATGATGCGATCCTGACTATACAAAAAGATCCATTAAAAGTTCTAGTTGGGCCAATTACAATATCAATGCCAAAAAAGTTTTAAGATGTAATCATTGAGCTTATTCAGAGTATTTGAACCTAGGAAAATTTCAAAGAAGTTACAACTTCAAGAAGCGATATTGATCAGACCTTGATCAATTTAATCTATATATAAAAGGGGCCTTATTCATCTACTTCGTGGGCTTAATTAATTTTGACAACCATTGCTTATTTATTTCCATGCCATGAGAGGGTCATTTATTATGTATGGAAACATAGGTGGCTAAGGAAGAATTAGTTACACTAGTTTTTCTTATTGTTTTTCTTTTTTTTACTTTGAGGGGCAACACAACATATATTTTGGCTAGAGGTTCATTTCAAGGAAGGATTTCATTCAACAATTATTTCTTTTACTATATCATATATGACATATTAGCATTAATTTTTAGAATTATTATTTTATTATTTTTCATGTTTTGGGCTTTATTTGAGATA
>Ga0325411_1003860_pt1 | contig 16845 bp, 12 predicted proteins | sample PopdelMetagenome_13_FD_206181 | JGI IMG/M metagenome (GOLD analysis project Ga0325411, IMG submission 206181) | Populus deltoides microbial communities from Bellville, Georgia, United States - Xylem-PdIQD-R4 | ecosystem: Host-associated > Plants > Phyllosphere > Stem > Wood/Secondary xylem...
CTCAAAACCACAACACCCCCCCCCCCCCCCCCCCCCCCCCCCCCCCCCCCCCCCCCCCCCCCCCCCCCCCCCATATCTAGCTAAAAAAAGAGCATATATCTGCACGCTAGGAACTATCCCAGAAGGATTGAATTTATGCCTCATGGCTGATATCATAACTCTGCGTTACTGATCCCGAAAAATGACACCCAAACCACAGCACTGTGTAGATGAAGCTGCTCCGAATTGATCTTTATAAAACCATCTGCAGGAGGCAACCATCTAGACAGCCCTTGATGCAGGAAGCAGAAGTATATGGATTGACCTTCATGTTAGCTCTTGGAATCCAGAGAGATTTGACACAGCTGTTTCAAGAATGTCATTGTTATTTATGCATTTGTCCTGGAACAATCTTTATAGGAACCTCAAGTGGAAGAACTTTCCTTGAAAACCAGACATCCACAAAGTTGCCTAGAAATACAGAATTCGGCTCATAATCTTTCGCTGCAGGACATTCAAAGAACAGATGGAGAGTTGATTCCACATTAATGTGGCATATTCTGCTGAAATCAGCCCTCTTGAAAAGTTTTACCTTAGCAGGTAAAATATCATGCAGAAAACTCCAAGTAAACTCTCCCTTAAGAGGGAACTAGATGATTGCTTGTTTGCTGGAAGTCGGATTAAATTTTTTAATATAAAAAAATATTTAAATATTGATAATGTATTGTTTAGAAGAAAAAAAATATAATCTGGTCGATTTGACATAAAAATATAGTTTAATTTAAAAAAATCAGAACATCTTTTTTTAAAAGAATATTTAAACGATAACATATTAGATTGACTCGAATCAACTTAGTTAACTTGTCAAATCTGCTATCCAAGTCATGAGATATTAATAAAAAAAATATCTAGGTGTCGTGAATTTATTTTTTAGTAGAAAAAAACTAAAACTATATAGAGATTGACCTGATATCATATAGTTGACTTCGTAAGTACAAAAACAACCTGAATGACCGATAAAAATATATTTTAATTAAAAAAAATCAAGATGACATTTCTTTTATAAAAAATATTGAAACAAAAGCATATTAGATTAACTTGGATCAACTCGGGTTAAACTGTCAAATTTGTTATCCAAGTCATGAGATTCGAGATTCTTATAAACCTATAGAAAGAAAATAATAAAAAATTATTAAATTCAATTCTCAATCAACTCAATCTTGAAGGATGAAATTAAAAATAAAATTTAACTAAAAAAATAAGCCAAATCAACTCAGGTTAACTTGCCAAACCTAGATCATGAGATCGGGATATCCTTAGAAAAAGCAAATCAAAACAAATTATGAAGCTCAATTCACAATAAATCTAATGTTGAAGGATAAAATTAAAAAAAAATCAATTAAAAAAATAAAAAAAACATTCAAGTCAACCGCACAAAATCATGACATGAGTCATGATACTAGGATAACTTTACATAATTGAAACTAAAACAATTTATGAAGCATAATTCTCAATAAACCCAATATTAAAAAATAAAATTGAAAAAATTAACGAAAAAAAAATCAACAGGAAAAAAAACCCTAGATCACCTGGCTTAACCTATAACTTGAGTCATAAGACCGTGATAACCTCATAGAAAACAAATAAAAAATAAACTATAAAGCCCAATTCCTAATCAACCCAATGTTGAAGGATTAATTTGAAAAAAAATCAAATAAAAAATGACAAAAACAATAACCGAAGTCAACCTGAGTTAATATGCTAAACCAATGTGAGGAGACTGATATAACTCCATAGTAAACAAATAGAAAAAAATTATAAAGTCTAATTCCCAATCAACCCAATGTTGAAGGATGACATTAAAAAAAATCAATTAAAAAAAAAACTTGAGTCAACCTAACTAACCAGCAAAACTCGTGACTAGAGTTATAAGACCATGATAACTCCAAAGAAAACAAATAAAAAAATAATTATGATTATGAAGCTTAATTTCCAACTCAATGTTGAAATATGAAGCTAAGAAAAAATTAAATTAAAAAAAAATAACTTGAGTCAATACACTAACCTACAAAACTCGTGATTATAATCATACGAACATAATAATATTATAGAAAATAAATTAAAACAAATTATAAATTTCAATTAATAATAAATCTAATGTTTTTGGATAAAAGTTTGAAATTAAAAGAGAAATTCTCGGAAATTTTGTTTTTGTAGGATTAAAGTGAAAAATACCTCAACATTCTACTGTTCATTGCGAGTTTGAGTACATGTTAATAATTAATTAATTAATGTTTGGTTTCCACACAGCATTCCAGCAATGTCTCTGTTCATTCACATAACAAGAAATATTAGCAGTAGTTTTGAGCAAATTCAAGACAACACGGCAAGCACCTCGGGCTATAAAAGTCTAGATTTTGTGAAATTCCAACCATCGGAGTACGCCAGCCGATGGGAATCTTAACATTATTTAGAACATAATTACCAACAATATGCATTTGGTGAACGCCATGGATGATGACCTCTTCCTCCAAGAAAGCTTTTGAAAGCAAATCGCTCATGTCTCGTTCCGTTGCATCGATCTCCGCCTCCACAAATGGGATGGGCTGGAAGAGGAGAATAAGTGGCTAGAGTAATTTAACAGCGGAGCATCCAAATCCTTTTGATTTCCACAAACCCGACATTGATCATCCACCAGGCTTCTGATAAACCTCTTATCCTTGCGCTGAGATGCTCTACGATGAAAAGAACCAGTGTTCTTATCCCCTTCTGCTAACCTCTGAGTTCTAGTGTCTGCTAACCTCTGAGTTCTAGTGTCAATGAATGCTACTATCGGCCGGTTATTTATTTTAACAAGTAGGGATAACCTAAACCCTCATGGCCCTAACCCCATATCTGATATCTCCGCTTCTTCGTTAACCACCGCAGGCCAAGTCTCCACCACTTTAGAACCATGTCTTCTTCTTCATCCACCTCCTTAATTAGGAATAGTTTTGGGCAACTACACTTGTGACCCAAGCTCCACTTTTCATTGCACTTGAAATATAAGCCTTTCTCCTTTCTTTTTTCCCCTTCATCTGGGTTGGTGTCAGTTTCTAAACTACTGGATTTTCGATCAATTTTAGATAGGGCTTGAGAAGTGGGCTTCCATTGAATCCCGCTGGTATTAAGCTTCCACCTCTTATGAACCGCCATTAATTTTGATTTTCTTCCAACAATAGCTCTTCTAAGAAGCAGCTCAGGCGGTGAGAGTCAGATAATGTCATCTTGAGCGTTCATTCCAACCTTACCTCTTCTTCTTCCTTCTGAAATTTCAATGTCTTATCTTGAGGGATCGTCTCTCCTTCTCTTGCCATTTCCAATCTAAAATGCCCAGAAAGAAGTGAAAATAATTGAATTAAAATAGAATAGAGACTGTGAGAGTGATAATAATTGATTCACATGGCCAAAGAGTCGTGTGGGTTTGTTGTGAAGATTGTTTGGTAGAGATGGGAATCTGCTAGAGAAACAAATCGTGTTCCTTTCCCAATCTCTTTATAGACAAAAAGAAAAGGAAAAAAAGAGATGATGACAAAGAACAACATATTAATGAAGGAAACATCTACAATAATGAATATCTCATTTCTTTTAGTTTATTTAATAATAAAAACATATTTTATTCTAACATTAATTTCAATTAAATTAATGTTAAGGATTTCTTGATTTAAACAATCATTAATGTACCTTAAATATTTGCACTTAATTTGTATTAATTGATTAATTATTAACATAAATAGTTATTTTATAGTATTTTCATGTGAAATTCATTTAGTGAGCTACATATTTGTATAAGAAAATTGTAAGAGTTTGCCCTCTTAAAATGTTAAATACTTTATTGTTTGAAAAATGATTGTTTTTTATATAGAGAATAGGCAGGAAAGATGAAAACATATATATGATATCGTTAAATTTTAATGTAAGAAGATTTCTTTTTATAATTATAAAGGTTTTTAATGTTGACTTTTTTTAAAATAATATCTTACATTTAAAAATCAAAATATTTTAGGGTTTTGACCAAGGTTGTCAAAAACGTTTTTTTGACACGACATGGAACATACAATATAAACTCGACTCGTAAACTTGAATCGTAAAATTGGAAGTAAAATTTTTTAACTAAAAATCGTAAAATCGCAAGTAAAATATTTTAAACAACACAAATATCCAAACATCTTAAAATACATAATTCAAATAAAAGTAAAATAAACAATATAAATATCCAAACATCTTAAAATACATAATTCAAATAAAAATTCATACATGTCTATAGTATTTAAATAACTAAAAGTTAACACACCTAAAACAAACAGTTTATAGATGTGTCATATAAACTAAACACACCCTCATTGCCTTTGTCTCTCTCATTATTCCTTTGTCTCCTTCATTATTCCTAAAACAGTCATCAAAATCATTACCATCTAAAGGAATATTAGTGCTACTACTAGTACCAGGACCGATATTAGAAACATTAGTGCTACTAGTAGTACCAGGACCAACACCAATATTGTCAACAATATTCAACTCCAAGCTCCTTGAATTATCTAGATTGACATCATTCTGAATTTCTAAATCATCTTCAGTTCCATGACACTCCATCCCAACATCATTAAGATTTTCTTCATCATCACTTTCATCTTCTTTACCGTTTTTCCTTCGTGCTGCACTATCAATGACACTAAGCAAATCAAAGTTTGATGAACCATCATATTTCTCTCCCTCAGTTATCCAATCATCATTAGATGAGAGATGATAAAAAACCTTCACCAAAATCATTAGCTTGCTTTTTGACTTGGTTATCATTTAATTTCAGATTGCACATTACAAATACCAAGTCATTTATTTTTTTCTGGTGCAAACGATTTCTTCGTTTTGTATGAACCTATGTAAGCAATTCAAATTAATACCATATAAGATTCTTAAAAATATAAAAACATTAAAATTGAAAAGGAAAAAACTTACCATCTCAAATGCACTCTAGTTTCGCTCGCATCCAGATGAACTACAAGTCAAACTTAGAACTCGAATTGCAAATTTTTATAGCTCTGGACATTCATCCCCATAAGAATCCCATCATTTAGCTGGAGTCTTTTTATCCCTTGTTATCTTGGCAGCCTCAATACCGAACAACCCACTTGCATCCTTGAATGAATCAAGTTGCAAGTCAATTTTACACCTTTCACTTGCATCGGGCACAATTCTTTCTAAGCATTGATATAATTCAATTTTAATGTTGGCATTAACTTTAAAATTAGAATTATAATGATAATGAGAATTCAAATAATATGCTGCTGCATGTAAAGGTCTGTGAAGTTGAAATTCCTATTTTGCATCAATGATATTCCATATAGGCATATAACTACAAAATAAAAATAAGAATATTATCATCAACATTACATGACCTAGCTGGTAAACATTATAATCAACTGATAGTACTAAACATCCAAGAGTTAAGTATGCAGTACGTAGCAAATCTAGTGGCAGCAGGCCTAATCAAATCCTTTCCTTTTGTAAAGTGTCTGAGCATGGAAATGAGAATAGTTCTTGAATATATGTATGAGGTGATTCTCCTCCCATTAGCAATAGTTACTTGATGGACCTCTAGTTTCTTCTTAAAATCTTCCAATATCAAGTCAATACAATGGGCAGCACATGGTGTCCAAAACAATCTTTCTTTTTCCCATCAACAATTGCCCTGCTGCCTTATAATTTGCAGTATTGTCAGTGACTACTTGCACCACATTTTCCTCTCCAATCCTCTCCACAATAGCATCCAACATCTCAAATACTTTATCAGCAGTCTTGGATATATTAGAGGTATCTACGGATGATTAAAAAATTGTCTCTTTAAGACTATTAACCAAAACGTTGCAAATAAAACGCCTTTTCTTATCAGTCCATCCATTAGACATTATTGAACAACTTGTTTTTTTCTATTCTAACTTGTACTCCTCAAGCAAGTTGATCATGTGATCTACTTCTTGCTTCAAATACTTCTTTCTAATATCATGGTAGGATGGAGGCTTCATTCTCATATAACTTCCTTCTTGATCTGAGCGAGATCTCGGTTATTGCTGATGTGTCTTCTTATCGTAGCATTGTGGGTGATCTTCAATACTTAACAATGACGCGCCACTTATGTATGTTGTTAACCAAGTTTGCCAGTTCATGCACCAACCCCGCACCTTGCATCTTGCTGCAGTCAAGGTGACTGACAGAAAAAGTCCAATACTCAACCTCGAATACGACTTGCCAGCTCCGTATCAAGGTCATGGTCGATATTGTCATGCACATCAATATCATCACTATCATCAATATCGTCCCTATCATCAATAAGAAAACACTTAGGCTTGTTATCCAGGAACTTGTTCAGAAATACTATAATGAAAGGAATATAGGAGTTTGTCGCTAGGTATTTGACCAAATAGGACCGTCCAGTTCCTATAGAACCTATCACTAAAATACCCCTCGAGAGGGATAAGGCTAAGCGGAGCGAAAAGGGTTTTCCATGAGATGGGAAATGAAAACTATTCGCCCCACACGAGGTTTGTGAATAAGTGATTGTCTGATAATGAGCAAGGAATATCCTATACTAATCAGCCTTGTTGAACCAGGCCAACCTAAGATAGAGCCCAAAGAGAGACTTTTAGGTAATGCAATTGGTGATGAGATATGCTACTATATATTCAATTTTATATAAGATGGAATAAAATGCTAGTCCACACCTATCGAATCAGAATTCCACGGCGAATCTGGAATGGTTTTCGTGAGTGTAATGATCACCATGGCTTAACGCTCATAAGACTCCCATTGGATCTGGTCTACTCCAATTGGAATCAAAGCTAGCACCTCACCTGGGAAGCAATGCACATTGACCCTTCTAAGAGCCCTTGCCCGAGATTAGTGAGTCATATGCTGAATGCCGAAAATGGTCTTCATTCTAGAACGAATATGCCATGCTTTAGAGCAGTTCCTTGTCCGATTCAGTTACTTCGTTTAGAAATATATTACAGTCTAGGCTCACTTTATTGGGATTCTTTTGATAAATTGGAAGAAGTGTTATCGAACGATTTCCTGTAATTATTCCCAGTATGGAATGAGTAAAGAATCCTAGCGTTCACTAGTAGAAAAAGTCAGAGAAGGACTTCACTGCTTGCTACACACTAGAATGCAGAATGGGCTATCCTTTCAAAAAAGTTTGATGCTATAGAAATTCATTTTCTTTTAACGTAGATAAGAGATGGCATCTCCTCGAGTTGCGAAAGAGGCTGCAGCTTCCATTTCGGATCTTCGCTATGCTATTTCTTTTTCATGTCGTGAGCTGCTTAGTACTCCCCTTCCTTAACTTAAAGGCTGATTGAGGTGAGAAAGACGGAAGGAATTAGTTTCCCTAAACTAAATAGGGTTTCTTTGTCTATGTCCCAGAATCTCTCTATCCCCGGGGGCAATAGCACTAGAAAGAGTAGGGGCATATCTAAGTCCACAAATGCGAACATCTCTTTTTGGGTCGTCAAATCACCGAGTCGACTTCTCACCGATTCGCATTAACGCGATCCAAAGAGTCGATCACAAAGCGGATTTTAGTCAGCGAAAGTCCCTCAAACTCAATCAATATCAACAACATGTCGTGACGCTTGGTTGAGCCAATCGATACGACCGCGAAGAGCAGCTTTTGCTAAAATGCGAGCAGTTTCTTGAAAACTCGCTTTGGATATGAAACTTTGAGTACTCAGAGATGCTCTCGTTATTCCCAAGCTCGGGAAACAAAGAGAAGATGTGTAGGAACGAGATATCCTGCAACAAGATATAAAAGCGGGCCTACGAGAGAAATGAACTTTACATACTGATATCGTATACTGATGGGAAGGAAAAATTTTGCAACCAATTCAAGTGCCTTAACAAATTCAGGGTTTTTCACATAGTTAAATGGAATTGCACTGGTGTAGAAAAATCTTGCAATTTGTCGAGATGCTTCTTCTCTAAGATCCTTTTTTAGCAGCTGATTGATGGTGGTTTGTGTACTCCCACTCCCACTTGCTACTCTCTTTCCTTTGTCCACTAAGGTAATTTCATTCCCTTCATCATTATCTTCATCTTTTCTAATATATTGGAAAGCCTTTCTTTTCTTCTCAGATGCTTCTTGATATTTCACCAGAACATTCAAAATTATCTTCTTTACATCTTCTGGTACTTGCTAGTATGACTCAACATCCCTTCGAGTGCAAGCTAAATGATGCTTGAAACGGTAAATGCCTCCACTAATAATTTTCTGACAAAACTTGTACTGCACTCTTTTTGAATTCTTGTCAACATCTATACCATATTGCCATCCCACGTCAAGTCTATTGCCACTTGTAGTTTTTTTAGATGCCATGTATCCTACAATTCAAAACCGCTCTTGCTATAATGTTGGACATAATTAAGATTATACATTCAAGTATAAGCATGCCTAGACAAGCCTAAAGGTTATATATCACTAGGTAGATCAGGACAGTGATTAAGAAGTTTCCAAAGCCAACAACTCCATGTATCAAGATCAAGCTAAAAATGGCAGTGGATTTGCATGATTTGGCAGAACAAAGGAATAAGGAAGCTAAATGAGACCAATTGCGTTACTTAAAATGATTGTTCATCACATTTAACTGATTGATATACTGGCAAAAAAGCTTAATGAAATGCCTCAATCACTGAAACAAAAACTAGTGTAGTAATCATCAACTCGTAGCTTCTAGGTTATATCTTGGACACGATTATGACAAGGAAATATGAAAGAACAAGTGCAATGCCAAAGCATGCAAATGGTTACACTCTCTCTCCCGAAAAAAGGAAGACAGAATACACTCAATACAGTGCAAACCAAATATCACTAAATCAAAGCCTTGCAGGATGATATCATTTGAGAGATGCAATCCGCATTAAATTGCTTTCCAGTAATACACAAAAATCCTAAATAATTTAAATGCAAAAGGTATTCCAAACAGGTGCATCAATTGCCCTAAAGTTTGCAGTTTTTGGATTTACAAAATACTTGCAATCCTGGAAATTGGAATGCTTCGTTGCTTCCTTGCTTCGCTGAATCGTTGTCCATACAGATTGCAGAATTACAAAATCTGCAACACCAAAGCAAGCAAGATCAAACAGAGCATAGGTGTGAGTGTGAGGTTTCACAGAAGATAAACAGTGAATTTCACAGCATACCCATTACCCATATCATTTTTTGTCTCTAATCACCACCATTTGACATAAAAAAAAGAGCTTGGGATTGGGAATCAATTCTTACCTTCATCTCGCCAAGAATGCTTCGAATCGGGAGGGGGGGGAAGTGATTTATTAATTTGCTGGGGAAAGGGGAAAGGGAAAAGGGGAAGGGAGTCAAGGAGACTAGGAGAGTGTGAGATAGGGAGGGGACGATTGGACGAAGTCTGGAGTCAGGGAGAATGTGAGACAGAGAGGAAGTCACCGGTAGGGTGAGGGTGGTCTCCTGGTCGGGTGGGAATTGGGAAAGAAAAGAGATTGTGAGACAAGGACGAAGTTAAATTTTTTTTGCATTTCTAATTTTGCATTTGGCCGAGTGACATTTTGGTTAAGTCGTGAAAACATAACGTTTTTAATGTTTTTGCGAGTTGTTACGATTTTATGTGATTTTGAACCAGTTTTATGCGATTTTAATGATTTTCGAGTTTTGCCTCCGTTTCTACACGTTTTATGAATTTCAACTCGTAAAATCGTACGATTTGACGAGTTGAAACGTATTTTTAACAACCATGGTTTTGACACATAATTATAATTTTTTATGGTTAAGCTATGGATAAAAAAATTATTTATTTTATTTATAATTATTAATTGGTTCAAATAAAAGTAAGGTAATTATATAGATACCCCTAAAATATATATGAGTATAAAAACTTTTTATTTAATTTTGATATCACTGAAACATTACATGAAAGAAGAAAAAAAATAAAAGAAAGAGGAAGCGAAGGTTAGAGAAATCTATAAATATTTATTTATTTTTTTATTTCTAAGAATGTAAAAAAGTAATTTGAAAAAAGGTATTCATAAAGGGCAAAAAAAGAAAAAAAGAAAAAAAAGAGGAACGGATCTAGACGTGCTAGGCCCGAATGGATTTAGAGAAATTTGTTTTCCACGTGTCACGTATTGAAATGAGAGTGCATTGAGATTTCCTTTACAGCCAAGACAGGCTAGAACTTTCCCTTTTAAGAGCTTGAGAAACCTCATACAATGAATCAACTTGCCTGGGTACTTGACGAGACTCATAATTATTTAATACTCATAAATATGATTGTATTTGAAAATTGGCAATGACCCAAAATATATATTTATTAATTATATTTTATAAAATAAAAATTATTTATACTGGATAAATATTATATTTTATAAAATAAAAATTGTTCGGATGGTAAGATGGAGCCCAACATTCACATGTTGGTAAGAAAAATCATTTTTGTCTTTGTACGATGAAGTTGAGAAAAATTTCAGATTGAATAGGGTTTTTTATAGTTATCTCGTACTGACTTGTAAAACAAATTAAAAGATATAGTATAGGTGGAATGTATGTGTGGGGCAATGAGATTTTTTATTTATTTATTCAGTGACCCACGATATTAATTATATATAAAAGAGTCGCATAAGTTTACTTAGTGAGGAGGAAAAATGATAGGAAATATCTACTTAGAAAGTTAAGTAATTAGTTAATGCAAACCCCATGTTAAAACTTTAAGAAAATACAAAAATATAATATATTTTAAGCAAGTTTAAATGAATATTTAATTGTAAAAAAAAAAAATTGTGGACCTTTAGTGTTGAGGATAAAATATGTAAGTACAAATCTTTAATTATAATGGAAATTAATGGATAAAAGATAATAATAAATCATTGAAAAATTAATATATAAATAATATAAATTGAGAATAAGGTATTTCCTAAAGGTTTGTTGAGGAATACAAAAAAATTCGTTTAAATATAGTATCAAATTTTATTGGAAACTCATAGAGTTACTTGGAATTATTTAATAGACAAAAGATAATGAAAAAACTATAATTTTAACAAAAATTCCAACCCCTCTCTTGCTTATAACCTGCCAGCCATTTGTGAGAAGGGAGAACTTCTTTCTTCTTTTCTTCCTTTCTTTCCCTCCAAATTAATCTCTTATCTAAAAATCAAGTTTAGGGCATCAAAAGTGAGAATAATAGAGTTTAAACACATGAAAACAAATTTGAGAGTGATGAAAGTGAGAGTTAGAGAGAGAGAAACTACAGAACGAGTGGAAGAAATTCACCTGGAGGACTTATATTAAGCACAAAATCTACACCAATTACTTTATTGTTGAATGAGGTTAGGAAAATTAAGCAAAAATCCCTGAACTTTCAAATTAGGGTTTTTGGTTGAAATTAAGAAAATGTAAAATTGATGTAAATTAATTAATTTGGGATGAAATAGGTTAAAAAGGACATAAAATCTTAAGGAATTAAAGAAGAAACTTGGTGTTTTTGGCTTGTTTGGTATAAATGCTTATTAACTCAATGTAATTGATGTATATTATTATAATGAACATGTTTAAAGGTGAATGAATTACCTTATCAAACTTTATTTGAAATTTTAGCATGCTTTGAATTAGGATTTCATGAGATAATAGAGAGAAAGTGTATGACTGTTTATGATATTGTTTAAATAGTATGAGGTGATTAATTACGTAAAGACCCTCATCTTTAATTTAGTTTAGACGAAGTTCGAATGGGATCAGACAGACCGCTCTTAGAAAGAAAAGCAAACTCTCACGTTAAAATCATGAAGATATTTAAGGAAAATCATGGAAGAAGAAGGGGGCCTTAGGGTCGGCCAAGTATATGGTTTTGAGAGAAATTGAATAATTAGAAATAAATTTTTAAAATTTTGATTAATCTTGTGGTATTAATGAAATGGTGATGGTTGGAAAAGAATAGTTGATTTTGTACATTGAAATTGAAAGTAATGTGTTTTTTTATTAGAAATTATATATGGAAGTTTTAACTATGATTTTGGATAGTTTTTTGTTTGGAGGATTTCATGAAGATAAAATTTGTTGGATTATATAACACTTGTTAGTTTAGTATTTTGTTAAGAAAGAGTGAAACATGTTAGTATTAAATAAAAAATGGTTTGACTTGAATATTGATAAGATGATTTAAGGGACATATTAATTGGTGTTGTATTTTTTTTTGAAAAAAAAAAGCATCATGAGTTTGGCAATCAGCGAGAGGAACTAGGTCTATTAGAAGAGCAGGCGCCTTGCACCTTGTTTTATTTAAATCTTAATAATGTTTTCTTTAATATTGTTTTCTTTAATGTTGTATCATTGTTAATTAAGTTTTGAAATGAAAATCATGGAATTATGTTTTGAGATGTAATTAATGTATAACTAAATTTTAAATGAGAATTTATAAATAAAATGTAAAAGAGATGTTTGATTTGAATTAAGTATAAATTTTTAACCATTTATACTTATTGATTATATTGACATATATATAAGATGTTTTGATAATTAGTTTACAATGTTGATGGTAGTTAATAGAATGTTATCGATGTTAATCGATTTTATTAACAAATATATAAGATGTTCTGATACTTAGTTGATCGTGTTGATTGTAATTATGAAAATGTTATCGATTAATTGATTATATTAACAAACATATAAGTTATTATGATACTTAGATTATCGTGTTAATGGTAGCTAAGGAAATATTATCGATATTAATCGATTGTATTAACAGAACATAAAGAGATGTTTGATACTTAGTTTAATCATGTTGACGGTGACTAAGAAGATGATTTGTGATACTTAGTGAGTCATGTAGATGGTGATTAAATTAAAGAATATGATATCAGTCGTCTGTATTGATGATGACTAAAAAAATTGATGTAAATCTTATTTGGTTACTTTGGTAGTAACTTATTTGATATGTATGGACTAATAAATTTATGATATGGTGGTGGAAAATTCGAGTCATTACAAACATTAAGTTATTGTATTTGTTTGGGAAATACATGTATAAAATTTTAAATTGATAAATAATTATACTTTTATATGCTACATTCTTTGCAGGTCTATCTCTTTTAGTGAGACAACGCTAACATTAGTTACTAGATTATATTTTGTTAGGTATATAGTCTATGTAATTTAAATATTATGTTTTTGTAATAATTTCATTTTGGGACGTGTTTAATTATGCCACTTTACTTAAATATTTTGTAAATTAATATCTTTTGTGTTAAATAGATCCATACATCCATTATGTCGAGTATATAATATAATAATGGAAGAAAGACTAGTATTGATAAAATTAACTGTGAATGAACCGTGAAAAATTGTAATGGATTAATAAATGAATTGATAATATGCCTGAATCATCTATGTGAAAAATATGAGAATATGTTTAATGTAGGATATGGCGGGACAAAGTTTTTTGAATATGGTCTTATATAAGGAAAACTCTGCTAAAACTTTATTAAATCTGATAAGTCTTTTAAATAGATGTGTAGATATATTGTGAAATATGAAATGGATGTTGTTCTATAAAAGAAATACAAAGAATAAAGATTTGATCACGTTATGGATGCAAATCAAATATTAAAATGTGTTGTAATATCCATATTGAAATAATACACATATTAATTCATTTTCCCTCTAATACAAAATGCATATAGAAATTTGAAAAGTTAATTTAATGAAAATATGATAATAAATAATTGGTAAAAAGAAGAATAGAAGAATACAAAAGTTATTGTTAAAAAAAGAGAGTTCAATGACATGAAACTTGTAAATTCATATGGAAGTAAATAGGGTGGTAAAAAGAAGTGATATTGGATTCAGTTAGAAAAAAAAAATGGATTTATCTATCTAAAAGTTAGCTTATTTTCATTAATGTTATAAGAGGTATTGGCAAAATTCTCTATTAAAACATGATGTGTTATAGTTGGTATGTCATGTTTGCCACTAGTTGATAGGAGAGTAAGTCATTGATAGAAAATGTGGTTAGACCAAGAAAGTTGATGCAGAGTCAAGCGTACGATAACCATTGGTGGAAAGGGTGGTCAAGCCATGAACGTTGATGCAAAATGAGGTTTAGAGATAACCAATAGTGAAAATGACGAGCATGTTAGGAGAGTGGTATTGAGTCAGGCTTAGAGATAACTATTCATGAAAAAAATTGATATAAAAAAGGTTGTTTATTGGCGAGAGAGTATGGTTTATGTACAAGGTCTGGTTAGACCAAGATTGGAGAAGGTCCAATTAGGCTTGCCCTGGAGAGGGTATAGTTGGGCTTGAATTTTCTACCTTGCTCCTTTCCTTCTTATCTTCTATTGAGTTTGGTTAGGAAAGGGTTCCATTGAAGGTTCAATTAGGTTTTAGAATAGAGAGTTCAATAATACTAGGTGCAAGGTTTAGGTTGGTCCAAGATTGAACTATCCAGCATATTTCTTTTTTTTTATTTTTCTTTATTGGCTAAAGATTTGACTAGTTGATTAGATGTTGGGTGGCTTGATTTAGAGTGTATTTGTTTTTTAGGTAGATTTTATGATTATGGATTAAAAAAAGTAAATTTTAAAAAAGTGTCATTAGGTGTGGTTAGTTGAATTTAAATACGTGTTTGGTAAAAATTGTGATTGAGGTTTACGACATCCAATTAAAAAAACATGTAAAACCTGCTTCTCAAAAACAGCGTTTCAAACTCAATTTTTTAGTGGGCCCCGCGGTATAAAACACAGTTTAATTTGTTACGAAACACCTTGCTGTGTTTGTTACACCGCAACACAAAAATAATTACAAAACAAACGCAGCCTAATATTAGGTTGGCTGATCAACTTTTGGTTTAGGTAGATTTCTACCCCTTTGGCATTTCGTTTCAAATGGTGGTTGACTATTTTTTTTTATTTTTTTAAATTAATTTTTTTTATATTTTTGAATTGTTTTAATTTGTTGATATTAAAAATATTTTTTTAAAAAAATAAAAAATATTATTTTAATATTTTTTTAAATAAAAAATATTTTAAAAAATAAATAGTAATACATTTTCAAATATCTCTGAATTCATAACCAAATATTGAGGTGGTTGACGCATGTCGGGTCCAACGGCTGAATGTTATGTTCATGTTTTTTGTGCCCCATCAATTAATTTGTACGGTGACATTGATCCAATTTAATGTGCATTAAAGTTTTAAAGAACATTAATTTCACATGTTATCTTCAAAGAAAATGTGCAGTGACACACTGACACTTTACAATAATGGCATACATATCTAATGCAAAATCAACCATAAAACTAATAAATCTTTTTTTCTTGAAAGAAGGATCATAGAGATAGCTGTAGAGATGTCAAAAACTAGTTTAGATACTGCTTTACCCTTGTTGCAGGCTTATGATCATCATTGTGAAGATCAAAATGGCGAAGGAAGATGCTGGTGGATCAAACTATTGGATGTCGAAGAAGGCAAAGACCAAGTCTTGTTTTCACTGCCCGTGATCCTTACTAATGCTTTCTACTATCTAATAACTTTGGTTTCTGTCATGTTTGCCGGTCACCTTGGTCAGCTTGAGCTTGCCGGCGCCACTCTTGGGAATTCATGGTGCACTGTCACTGCCATTGCTTTCATGGTACGTTTCTCTCCCTCTCATCCCCCACCCCCGTCCACACACACACACACACACACACACAGAGGAATAATTTAATGATATTATCATATATATGGTTATGAACATACAATCAAGGAAAATGATTTGGAGCAGGAATGACAGAGCTCTAGCTTAAGATTGTGTTTGTTTACGCGGCAGCAGTTGCGTTTTGAAGAAACCACAATTTTATGTTGTTTGATTAAAGTGAAAAGCAGTGTTTTTAGTTGATAGGACCCACTAAAAAGGCATAAAAAAGCAGGTAGGGGAGAATCAAGTTATACCTGCTTTGCCGGCTCTGTTCACTTTTATTAAGTGAATAGTGCACTGTTCACTTAACAAAAGTGAACAGTGTGCTATGCACATTTGTTGCATATTTGTTTGTGTTATATGTTGACAGAGCAGTGATTTTCACTGCACTGTTCATGTGAATTGTAAAGTGAATTTATTCACTTGCATGCACTGTTCACGTAAACAGTAAAAAATCTAATTTTTTTAAAATGTGTTTTATTAAAAAAAATTAGTGTTTAATATTATTCAATGACACTACATAAATTAGAAGGAGATCGTATGATAGCGTAACCTTTGCAGAATTTGATCGTAATTCTAATTTTGTTCATAATGATATTTTACCTGATTTTGTTGTACGCTCAAAAAAACTATTGAAACTGTAGTCCTTGTCGGATGAATTTCGTACGTGATGAAATTATAGATAGTGTAATGGAACAATAAAAAATATTTTATATAAAGTATTATTTATTTCATGATGTAGTTGCAGTAGTTAAATTTACAATATTTAAATTAAAAATTATCAATATTAATATATATTTTTTAAAATTATTTTATAATTTTAATTTCAAAAGCATTCTTAACCAAACATATTAAACTATTTTTTGTTCAACCTCAATTTTAACCACAGTTTTAACCAAACATCTATTTTTTCAAAGCAATCTCAACTAAAAGTATTTTTTATAAAACAACTTTTTTCAAACCACAACCACAACAGCTACCGCAATACCAAACACACTCTAGTTCTTTTAGGCCTCATGCTTCTATCAACTCTTTTTGTTTATCAAGTATACATATGATCCTGGTTTCTAATTTTCTTTCTCTTTCTCTTTCTCTTCCTTCTCCCAGACTGGATTAAGTGGAGCACTTGAGACACTTTG
>Ga0325411_1003861_pt1 | contig 16842 bp, 19 predicted proteins | sample PopdelMetagenome_13_FD_206181 | JGI IMG/M metagenome (GOLD analysis project Ga0325411, IMG submission 206181) | Populus deltoides microbial communities from Bellville, Georgia, United States - Xylem-PdIQD-R4 | ecosystem: Host-associated > Plants > Phyllosphere > Stem > Wood/Secondary xylem...
AACTTTTATTAATTTATTGAATAGAACAGGTTGACGAACTGTTGGAATTGGAGCTGGAGCTGTTCCATTCTGGTTCTTGAGACCTCTGCTTGCTCTTCAAGTCTTGTTTCGGTGCCGTTTCAGGCAAAAATGGCTTTACTGTTGCGGAAGGACCACTGTACTCGAATCTCATCCCAATTTCAAGTTGCTTTGGTTTAAGAGGCCGGGGGTTCAAAACACCTGAGCATGGATCAACTGCAAGTCCACCTGTAAGATAGCAGGATAGGGACTCGCTGGAGTTTGTCCACAGATGGACTCCTGAACTCGGCACCTCAATAGCTTTATTCAAGTCGAGATTCTCGGGCTCTGACTCTTTAACCTTGCTTGACAACATGGACTCACCGCTGGAGTTTGTCCACAGATGAGCTCCTGATTTCTGCTCCTTCCAGCGCTCGTCAAGAGACTTGAGCTCTGGCTGTTTAAACATGAACCCATCATGACTTGAACAAGGTTTGCCATCTATCATAATCAAACCCGTATGAAATTGGGGTTCAATTCCATCATTATGGGGTTCTGGGGGAACAGCCATTTTTATTGTCTCTTTAACTCGAGAAAGAAAGTGTTGGCTTGCTTTTAGTGTCTTAAGATCATAACTTGATAAGCCTTTTTATAATGATAGCAGAGGCTAATTAAGCTCAATCCGCTCCACATTTTACATTTTTTCAGGAACAAGATTCTCTTTTTTCAGTTTTCAAATTGATATGGAAGGTGAAGATGCATTCCTATCTGTGTCAGAATCGAATAAATAATTAAGGTGAGACACTGATATTTAGCATCGAAAAAGTAACTTGTGTAAAAATTAAGGCATGAGCTGGATTCAAAAACAGATAAGTGGAGATCAAGAACCTCAAATATATGTGTTTTTCCAACGGTGTTGATAATTGATGGGGTTTCTATCTATTTGGCGTGTATAAGTTTGAGAATCTTTGGCTTTTGAGGTTTTCTTTTCTTTTCTTTTCAGAAGGCAAAAAGTAAAATTCTGAAAAATACTTCAAAAGTTTTTTGGAATAAAAAAAATTAAAACCTGCAAAACAAAGCTATTTTAAGTTTTATTTAAATAAAAACATTATAACAACACATATTACTAATTACTTTTACGACACAATGTAAACACTGTAAAGATAGCAAGATTTACACAGAAAAAAAATAGAAAGATAAAGATGAAGAAAAGCAGAGAATGACTCTGTTAAACAGAGAATCACTCTCTGCTTTTCTTCATCAACAACTGTTTTCTTCTTCATTTTTTTCCCTTTCCATAAAATTAAGCAAGTTCTTTGAAATGTTCTTGAAAGAGTCTTTTATTTTACCATCCAAGATTCTTGGATCTTTTGTATTAGTTCTGTAATTGTATTTGTCTGGCCTTGATAGAATCCAAAGGCCAAACAATCATCAATCCCAACACAACCTTCCTTTCTTTGTTTTTTTAAGGAGAGGAAAATAGACAAAATCATAAAATTGTGTTGGCAGTTTAAAATTACTTTGAAAATACATAAACTCGTCATGTCGAGGAGAACACCCCGTACTTACTCGGAGATAGGAGGAGCTGTCCCAATAATGATTTCACCTTACTTTTGGATCTATGAATTGAGCAAGCCCATGAAGATGGGCCTGGACAGGTCCATGTTGAGTGGAAAGTTGGTCCAGCAAATTAACAAAGCAGCCATGAGCAGCAGGCTCCTGGTCCCTCGTCCTCCAAAGTCCAACCTGCCAATGCCACTGGCGACAAAACATCCCTTCGACCAGAAGAAAATTAAAGATTGGCAAAAATCTTTAAATGGATTAAAAATTGAAGCATGTATGATCGTTACACTATTCACCGTGTTTCGGAAATTTCTTGTTGAATTTTTTTTTTTAATTAACATGGTTGTCCTGATCAGTTTACGTGTACTTCAACTAATTTTACGAATTCTGAAATTAATAATTATATAAGCACTAATAACTTCTAAAAAACAAATATAAATCCTAATCAATTAAACTATATCTTTCAAGATTTTTCTCGTTAGATTCTTAATATATTGGGTAGTATAATATGTCTTAAATAAAATAATAATGACTATAACCTTTATGTTATAAATTGGATAATCATATCCACGTTACCCATGTTTTTAAAAAGACACCGAACCAAGATTTTATCATATATTTTTTTCAAAAAATTATTAGATTAAAAGAAATATATAGTTATAATTTTTCTATATATTTTTAGCGTGTTAGCATTATTATCAAATGCATCCTCGTAAAGGCGCGTTGAGTCTGGTATTTAACAAATTCAGTTGTTATTAAGCCTGGTCAAACCCAAACCCTAAAGTTGATAGGTCTGACAACATGTGTCATACCTAAATAGTTTGGCCTGACGCACTACCAAGCTAATAGAGTGGGCTTATCTTATCCGAGGGTGTCAAGCTCGATGATTTATCAATGATTTTTGTCATCGTACCCTAGGTATAGCATATGCGCAACACTAGAAGATTTAAACATAATATCTAAATCTAATGTTATTAATTATATAGATTTTTACATAAAATCTTACAAGAGTTTTCCTCAACCAATAAGCTTAATTAAATAAGTCCATGTTAATGAACACCATTATATGTATTAAAGTTTCTCATGACCCATCATGTCTCTATCTTTTAGTTAAATAAAATGAGTAGAATACAGCTCATAATATAACTAAAAAATATCACAAAGATAAAATTACACTACAGTCTTTTTTCTTCATAAAAAAACAATACTCATAGGTTATAAATACTCCATTATTTACTACATACGTATTTGACTATTTAAAAGTATCTTTTTATAATATTATTGTATTTTATTTATCTAAAAAGATATTTACTTCAACATCTGAGAGTCACCACATTCATCTAAAAAAACTTTTTACAGGTATGAGCCACCTTAACCTGTCAAACACTAAATACAAGTTATCAATCACCTTAAATAGAGAGAATGAATGAGATTGTTAAGGCTAATTAATTAACTAATTATCAACCTGGAAACTCTGTTTCAAGGCTACTTTGATTTTTTGAACATCATTACTGATTTAATAAATATTATTTTATTTTAAAAAAACAATATGTTAATAAATTTAGTTAAATACATCAATTTACTATTTTTTTAAGACAAAAATCACTATAAAAACCATCCATCGTAAACGAATTTGTTTTTATATGCTTATTTAAGGAATCCAAATCCAATAAAATGATCCAAGAAAGAAAATTTACAGTGTACTTAAAACTTTACCATGTGAGTAACATTCAATACCCTAAACTTTACTAAGCTACATGACATATTGACATCCATTCTCAAGTTGATTTCTGTTAATAATTACCTTTTTTACCTCATTATCATCAATATATGCTCGGTAAAAAAAAATTGAGAATAAAATGCAAGCCAACCAATGTTGGTGAGCTTGATTATTCTCTCACATGGTAGAATCCAAGTAGCAGCAGACATCCCCAATGTGTACTCTGCCTAAAGTCTTTGATTATTATCAAGAAGAAGATAGATTTCTCATGGATTACATTTTGTAGCCAGGTGTCATATGCATGGCCTTATACTGCCCTCTCTTCTCTTCAAATACTAATCACCACCCCTTTCTCTCCTTTTTTTCCGTACTTTTTTCTTGTTTCTTTCTTCTTCTTCTCCCTCCAAACCACAACCTCTAATTTAAAACCCTTCACCCTCTGTCTTTCTCCACCATTGCTCTGAGTTCTCTCTTAAAACCCTTCTTCACTCTCTCTTTTTCTCTATCTAGTTTTTTTCTAAGCTTATTTTCTTCCCTGCTACCATGTCTGTGGCAGACCTAACCACATCCCCTGTTGCTTCCACATATACAAAGACAAGCAGTCGCTTACCCTCTCCACAGCTTTCTCTCTCATCAACCCGTCTCTCTGTTCACTTTAGTCGCTCGCCTAGACCAAACCCTCGAGCCCAAAACTTCAAGATCACTTGCTCTGTCAAGTAATTAACCTCCTCTCTCTTTCTCTCTTCTTTCTTGATGCGCGCATAATTAGTTGACTTCCTTTTACTGTGTTTCTTTCTTCTTTGAGCAGTCAAGCTCCATCCCCAGTTGCAGTTCAGACTGAAGAAGCCAAAAACAAGTCTGAATGCTTCGGTGTTTTCTGCCAAACATATGATCTCAAAGCTGTAAATGCTTCTACCCTTCGTAATATTTGTGCGCATGCTTATGTCTAATGCAATTATGCTCTGCATATTTTGATCATGTTTAATTAATATGTTGAATAAGTTAAGTCTTTTGGGGCAACTAGCTCTTATAAGACATGACTGCACAGTTGCTGTTTGTAAATACGAGTTACAATGTTAGTTTCCTTTCTTTCATGTCTGTTATTAGTAAAATTTGCAGGTTTTCTTTCAAACTAAACTTTATAGATCTGTCGACTTGAATTTTTTATTGAGTTAATAAAAAACAAAGGTGGCTAAATATTTCTATGATTTGTCAGTTATTTACAATTTGTTGTCTTTTCATGTATCCTTCTTTTTTTGTCTTTGCTGTTGGATTTATTTGGTTCATGTCGAATGGATTGATATATATACAGGAAGAGGAGACAAAATCATGGAAGAAATTAATTAATGTAGCGGTTTCAGGTGCTGCCGGGATGATATCTAATCACTTACTTTTTAAAGTAAGCAATCATAATTCTTTCTCTCTCTTTTTTTAGGATCATATGATGCCAATTTTTCCCTCTCTGGGTACAGAAATACTCTCAACTTGTTAGTGAACTAGTGAAAGCAGTTATAGAAAGCTGTTGCATAAAACTAAAGGGTCTGCGTTTGAAAGGGGACTTCCACTTATAATAATGTTCAGAAACTCAAGAAGTAGCCACGATAAGGAATCTAAATGAACCATCTGGAAGGTTTTTTAGTTTTGATGAAGGGCATACCTGGATGTTCATCGTGTTTCGCTACATATTGGATTTAGGATTTGGAAGAGAATGTCCGGGCTCTGTTGTGGCAGTTACTCTTGTTTTCTCTAAATGCCTGGTAGAAGTGTTTCAAATGTTAAGGCAAATGTTAATAGATCATTAATTTCTGTAAAATCTCTAAATCATGCCCTGATAATTAACCTTCATCTTGTTGAATGCCACAGTAGCATTCGTTTGCATTTGAACTTCAGGAATTATTTCTGTAGGCCCAACAAATGTTCTATATGAACGTTAATATTTATGCTTGTATCTGAATAGACCACTGACTTGTCCTCTTATCCCAGCTTGCATCTGGTGAGGTTTTTGGCCCAGATCAGCCAATTGCGTTGAAACTACTTGGATCTGAAAGATCATTCCAAGCTCTTGAAGGTATTATCTTGAGTATATATATTCACATAAAAATTTTAGAGGATCAGATATAAATATTTTTTCTATCTAGCGAGCAGGTAATCAGCATATGCATGTATCTTTCACATAGATCAAAATTCTTGATGGATTTCCATGCGTAGAGACCAAGACACATAATTATATTAATCATAAAGAAAAGGACTTAAAATTCCCTGAATCTAATGCTCATAAAAGAAACTGGCATACTTTTGGAGCAATCCTGGAAAGTCATAATTGAACAGATATAGAATACATTTTATTGTCTTTGGACGCATGATGGACTTCCTGTAACTTGGAATGACAATTCAGATTTCTCCATGCTCTTCAAAATGTTGTCTTTATACAAGCAGGGGTAGCAATGGAACTTGAGGATTCCTTGTATCCATTGTTGAGGGAGGTGAGTATCGGAATAAATCCTTATGAGGTGTTTGAAGATGTAGAATGGGCTCTTCTGATAGGAGCAAAGCCGCGAGGGCCTGGGATGGAACGTGCTGGCTTATTAGATATCAACGGGCAGATTTTTGCTGAGCAGGTACATTCTTCATATTCACATCTTGTTATCTTTTTTTTGTCTTTGTTGCTGCTTTTTGTTTTTTATAGTCTTTGTTTTAAACATGATAGGGAAAGGCTCTCAATGCTGTTGCATCTCGTAATGTCAAGGTGATAGTAGTTGGAAACCCTTGTAACACCAAGTAAGTAAACATATTGATGCCACCAGTCTAGCTTTGGTTACCTTTGATTCCTCTCACTGCTTATGTGGCTCCCTTTGATTCTTCTCATTGTCATCTCGTTTCTTCTTGGTGCAGTGCATTAATTTGTTTGAAAAATGCTCCAAACATACCCGCAAAGAATTTTCATGCTTTAACAAGGTTGGATGAGAATAGGGCAAAATGCCAGGTAACTATTGATCTTGAATATTACCTTTTTCTATAATAAGCGGAAAACATCCCTCAAGCCAATAAGCTAAAGTGGTAATGATTTTTGCAGCTTGCCTTGAAAGCAGGTGTTTTCTATGACAAAGTGTCAAATATGACCATATGGGGCAATCACTCAACCACTCAGGTTACCTTTGTTTTCTTTTTATTATTACTATTACTATTATTTTTTGTGTTGAAAGAAGTGTGCTTGCGTTAAATTCCCCTGGTCTATTCCGAAATGTATTCCTATAAGATTTTCTGCAGGTTCCAGACTTTCTAAATGCTAGAATCAATGGTGTACCTGTCAAGGAGGTTATCAAGGATCACAAGTGGTTAGAGGAAGAGTTCACTGAGAAGGTCCAGAAGGTAAGACTTGTTACATCCTGAGATTTACAGAACGAATAAACATGACTACTGGAATGTGCAATGAACCAGCATGATAATTGTGGAAACCCAATTGGGTGTATACTTGTACTTTGGTTTGCAGAGAGGTGGAGTGCTGATTCAGAAATGGGGACGGTCGTCAGCTGCATCAACTGCTGTGTCGATTGCTGATGCCATGAAGTCCCTAGTAACTCCCACCCCTGAGGGTGATTGGTTTTCTTCTGGAGTAAGTTCATGTTGGGTTGGATGTGGAGTATATGTTTTCCCTTTTGTGCTTTTGCGTTTTATGCAAGTTAAGAACCAAGCTGCAATTTCTGAAGCATCATACAGTTACAGATTGTCATTTATACTTTCACACAGAGAAAACACTAGGAATAGAATTCCGGATGCCATTCAATTAGGTTTCCTGTCAATCTTGCAATGAAATTTATTCCTCATTTTCCCTTCCTGTAAAAAAGAGTAGTTCCACGCTTATTGCAGAGTGTAGCATCACCTCTATGTAATGATCGAAGATCTTAATGAAATATTCAAGTTGACATCCTCATTTGCTTAAACTTGCTTCAGTTGCATCTCCATTCTCATAATTTACATGAAAACGCAGGTTTATACCAATGGGAATCCTTATGGTATAGCACAGGATATAGTTTTCAGCATGCCTTGTAGATCAAAAGTAAGTTCTCTTTTAGAAATTTCCTTCCTTCATACATATATATGTGGAGTACCGCTGCTACAAAAATTGTTCGCATTTTCCAGGGAGATGGTGACTATGAACTCGTCAAGGACGTTACATTTGATGAGTATCTTCTCAAGAGAATTGCTAAGGTACATGTTCTTTGTACAGATTGAGAGTCCGGTGAAGACATCACAAGCATTTGCGAGAATGATTGCAGTAATTTTGTTGATTGTGTCCTCAGTTTTGGATGTTCTACTTCTGAAGACAACATGATAGTTTCCTATGATTTGATTGTTCCTAGCAATGTACATTAAGACGCACGCATGGTCACCTAGAATTTACACCCATGGACCAGTTTTTTATGTTTTGCCGTCATTTTGCAGTCTGAAGCTGAATTGCTAGCTGAGAAGAGATGTGTGGCCCACCTCACAGGAGAGGTTGATGTCAAACTAATTACATCGTTGCTTCCTAGTGCTGATTCTGCCCATCAATTACTAACTATTCTGCTCTTTTCAGGGTGTTGCATTCTGTGATCTGCCAGAAGACACGATGCTTCCTGGGGAAATGTAATAAAAGTCGCTCACAGTTCTTGCTTGCTGGAAGTCTTCTTACAGCTACTGAAATGGAGCTCGTGGAATAGAAACCAGATGATGTAATTAGATCGTTACTCAAAATGATCCGGAACAGCTAACAGCCTTAGCTGGTAATACTTCGTAGTATGTCCAGTTTGTAACTTTTACTTTACAAATCATTGCTGTTGTTGGGTCTTGAAGATCAGATGGTCATTGCAAGATGTACTTTAATACTTCCTTTATTGATATACATACTTGTGCTTCTACAATTCTATGTTTTAAGATTGCGTTTGTACAGTGGTTAGTTTCCGGTATAAAAAATATGAGAAGAACAAAACATAAGAAAAAAAACGTGTTTAATTGAAAAAACAAAATTACTATATTGAAGATTGTTTTTACAAAAAAAGAATTAATTAAAAATACATTAAAGTATTTTTTGTTTTTAACATAACACATTAAAACTGATAAAAATACTAAAAACAAATAATTTAATGTTTTTTTTTTTTAAATATAAACAAACTCACTCTAACCCGTAATAAAGTGTTTAACTTTCCCCGACAAAAAATGACAATTTCCCACCCAAAGAGGCGGCCGAAGAGTTAAAAGCTGCACTAACTACAGAGAACTACAGCTAGTAATCAACGTAAAGGATGGAAAACAATCATCCAATTCTAAAGGTGTTGAGAAGTGTGCTTGAGATTATTTTAAATACATCAAAACAATCTTTTATTAATTTTATTTTTAATAATAACCCATTAAAATAATCTAAAAACATTAAAAAAAATAATTCAATTAAACCGCAATGCCAACATACATGATTGCTGCACCATCGGCCATCATCTTGATTTAGAAATAGGACTTGTAAATCACCAAACAACGATTAATGCAGCCCATGCATAAAAGCCAGTGAAATGCAGAACAAATAACCAAGAAGTGCGGTTCAAAAAAAAAAAAAAAACAGTAAGAAGGCATTGTGAGCAATTTCATATGATTACAGTGAAATGAAGTCAAGCATGAATAACAATCATAAAGTAATGGTTTATCTTGATGTCAAGCTGTCCTAATAGATCTATATGGAATTAACTAACAACAAATCCCTAAAATACTCAACCAAAAAACAGGATTTGGGCACCTCTTAGCCAACTCCATTCACCTTAGGTTTACTTGGCACAGATACAGGTCCCAATTTTATAACTTACAGAGAGAATTAGGACCCAAAAGAACATCAAGAAGAGCCAACCCCGTGACACCACAGACTCTGCCTTGCCTGAGAATAAGCTAGTCATCGGCACCCAACTGGCAGGACCACCTTCTTGTTGTGGCAAACCAAAGGAAAGGATGACATCAACATTCCCATTCTTGCCAAATGACCACTCCATCCCGTTGCCACCTAAGCTCATGTTTTCTATTCTTATCATACCAGCAGTAACATGAATTGAGCTGGAAGATGCTGACTGTAAGCGAAGAGCAGCATCCTTGGAAGGGAACTCGGAAGCAAGTGCAGGGGGTGCAGGAATTTTCCCCAACATGTGACTGGCCTGCTTGATGAATGGATATTTGAAATCTGCACCATAAATGAGATACAGAAGAATGAGCCCAGAAAAACAAGGAAATGTCAAAAATAGTGGCCAGTGGGTGAAATTGAGTCCAACTGAATCATGTAGATCTATCAAACAAATCTAACATCCCTAAACCGATACAGGTTAGCAAACCATAAAGAGTATTGATGAAACAAACCGGAATCTAAATTTACCAGAATCAAATTCCATAGCCTCTGGCTTTTGCTTTGATGAGGATGGACCAACATTGCCATGTGTTTCTAATGGTTTTTGGATTGCCTTCAACACTTCCTCAGTTCCACCCTTGACATCCTGTTATGCAGTTACTAATTAATTGCCGCATGCAGTTCAATCAGTGAATTAAGCAATGAAGATTTGAGTAAATTCTTACCTCTTGGGGAGGAGGTTGTTGATTGGAAACAGCAGTATCACTTGCAAAGATATCAGAGGGATCAAAAGACATATTCTCATCATCAGCATCAAAGAAATTGAGGTACTCTTCCAGCATGTCAAAACCTGAGGAATCTCCGCCAGTCTCTGGCTCCACAGGATTTGAAAGATCATTAGCTTCCAGGAAAAGTCCTTCACTCTGTGGAAGATTATTGAGAGCGTCCAAGTATGATTCATCAAACAAATAATTCACATCAACAGCATTCACATTATTCATTGGCTCCACGTTGTTGTATTCATTTTTGACTGCATCCGTCTCATATTGCCTAGGTACGTCCAAGTTTTCTTCAACTGGCAGAGATGGACCATGTCGATTTTCAGCCCCTCTTAACATGGGCTTTAGATCATCTTCACTGAAGTCTCTGGGCTGCTCCACATAGTTGCTTGCTTCCCCATAGTAGAAGTTTTGTGGAAGGGCAGTATTTTCAGATGTAATTCCAGTGTCGAAATTCTGGCCATAAAAAGAAACAGAATAGTGAAAAATTTAATTGGTGGTGAGGCCTTTAATCATGAAATGCAAACATGATGGATTAACGGATGAAAGCTGGGCAGAGGAGCATGGATCACAAGTAACGCTGAAGAAACAGACAATGCTTGAAAACACACCCACAACAGATTTATAGATCTTCACTATGGAAAAAACACATGACCAACACAGCACATACTCTAAATAAGACAAATCTACAAGTTGGAGGACAAATATGTTTAATCTTTTTTACCATAAACCAATAATAGAAAAGGTGAGCAAACAAGGACAACTTAGTGATCCAAATTAACAGCCAGGTACTGAGATTCTAAATAGAAAGTGAGTCCATTTGGGGGAATATGGCAATACATCTGAGAACAAGTAGTCCCCGACGAATATATGACAAGCCTAGGTGCAATAACCAAGATTGCCAAGCACAGAAGTCAAGGAATAAAAAAATGCAACATAAAATGACATAGCTTAGCGATCCAAAATACAGCTAAAGCATGGTAACTCTTATTAGGAAGCTAGCCCTTCAGAGGAATAACGTGAGAAGTCTGATGACATATTGACCCCAGAGAGCATGTTACAGAGACTAGGTGCATTAGTTTGCAACTGTAATCAATACATAGCTGATCAAAAGGGGGAAAAAAACACAAGGAGAACCGGAAAGTAGATCCTTTTTTCTCAGGAGCTTGGAGAGAACTTCAAGCCTCAAAGAAAACACCTTGAAAATTATCAGATGGCAAAAATGACTTCAAGCTGTTGTGGTCATGTAAAAGTGGCAATCCTTTTATACAAAAAAGTTACAATGACATAAGCAAAGTGAGAAAAAAAAAATTATCATTAGAAAATAGGACTGCCGAAACAAGTTAAAAGTTTTAATATAGTCCTCATCAAGGACAGAATTGACATATACACATGTGAGATCAAGCACTTCTAGATTAAGAACTTGTATCCAGATTTCTTATTACCCTGACAAAATAAGCATTCTATGATTTTGAAATTTTAACATATATTATTTGGAGTTTAAAATGATGACAACTTTGCTTATACGATGTACAGAATAAGCAACATTTGGTACTACCACTTATACAAGCAACCAAATGGCATTCCATGCTTATGAACTCCCTGCAAATACAAAGATTCGGTACTACCACCTAAACAAGCAACTAAATAGCATTCCATGCTTATGAACTCACCACAAATACTTTTGTTAACTTCTTTGCATGTAAATGTTTTCATCCGCACCTCAAATTCATAGAGTAGGTCTAATAGATTTTCTTAAATTTATGCATTTCTATACTGAGATCCATTTAATTTCCAACCAAACAATTCAAAATAATTTACCACAAGTAACTATACAAGTACAAACCTGGCCAAGCTCATTCATTTCCAGGTATGCATCATCACCAACTGGTGCTTCTTCAGTCAACACCATCTCTTCACTTGGCAACAGAGGCACTTCATCATCATCCCATTCCTCCTCAATAAACGGTGCCCCATACTGCTCCCCATTCTTTGGTCCTGTCCCGCTCTTTTGGAAAATCCTGCAAAGCACAAAGGCATCCTTCCCCACCAAAAAACACAAGACAATCAACACAAAAAATCCCAACAAATTTACAATAAAAACAAAAGCTTAGACATCTTTTCTAAGATATCAATCTCACTTGAGCAATTCCCGCTTTCTCCAGCTCCTCATCAACAAGGCGGTACTCATGCATTACCCAATTAGAGCGCTGACCACGTGGAGCTCGACCCTGATGGTACACAAGGGTCTTCTTCATCCCCACAACTTGTGAGTTCTGACGAATAGGCCGATCTTTCCCAGTCGTCTTCCAGTAACCTTTCTCAGTAGCACGATTCGTCTTAGACCCATTTCCATACTTCTTATCCAACATGCTAAAGAAATACCATTCTAAATCCCTGCTCTTCAACTTCGACTTATCTACAAAATCCACAAACCGAATCCCCACATCAATAATAATCATTGATTAATAAGCCACTATTGCAAGACTAAATTATAATCGCCAAACTTAACTTTTAACTTAATTAAATCACTTTACCATCCATAAACCCCAGTCAAGACAAGCTAATAAAGCCAATTACTTGCCTATCAATAATTATAAGAACCCAAGTCAAATTTTAATTCAAAATCAAAACCTAATCAAGCTAAATCACTAGCTAATCTACGATTAAACAAAAGAAAGGCATCAACTGCTTCACAATTAAGAAAAAATAAAAGAATTTATGTAATTAGGGAAAGAGCTAGACACGTGGATCTAAAGAGAGAAAGTTGTAAAAAGTTGCGACCTGGAAGATCCCACGGCTCAGATTTATAAATATCGGTGACGGAGATGGCGTCGAAGCGGAACGGTTTGTTAGTGACCTTCCGTTTAAGGTAGTACCGGACAAGTTCCTCATCGGTCGGGTGGAATCGGAACCCCGGAGCGAGTGAAGTTGCAGAGTCACTACGGCCCATCAAAATCCAAACGAGAGTTCGTTTTAGGGTTAAAAGAAAAGATTAAGTAGTTTTCAGAAGAGAATTTTAAAGAAAAAACCGAAGTTCTTAGGGTTAGGGTCTATATGCTTCAATCGGAATCTGAAAGTTGACGAGAGACAGACGAAGGAGAAGCCATCATTTTGGCGTCAAAAAGTGAGAGTCTTTCTTTTCTTTCATTTTCTATTTAATCACAAACAAGGAGTTGATTTTTTCGAGGAAAATCCGGAGAGGGAAAAGCTCTAGCGACAAGGAGAGGAAAATGTGAAGTATCGCTTGATGGCAACGTGGCGGTTTTTGACGGGCTAGTTTGGGTTTAGAAAGTGGGGCCTATTTGCTGAGTTGAGTACGTGGCGTGTAAACAAACTGAAGCGTGGAGAAATTGAGATTGTACCCGCGAATGGGGCTTTTTGGTAGCTTTTCACAGTAAATAATATATATTTTTTATTTTTTTAAATTTATTTTTAATATTAATATATTAAAAAATAATAATTTAAGTTTAAAAAATGGAAAAACGCTTTTAAATGAGAAAACAATCGGGCTGTGAGGCAGGTGTTAGAGTACTGACGCAATTGCATCCGTCAAAGTAAGGAGAGAGAGCGAGAGGAGCGAGGGGGTGGAGACGAAATGACGGTCATGTCCTTACGGTAGGCGTGAGTTTTACTGATTCTTTTCTTGTTCTCGAAGGAAAATCTTTGTTCTTGTTTCTGGATTCTTCTATTTATTTTGTATTTTGACTGGACTTTACAGGGGCTGTATGTTTATGCGTCTATGCTGTATCTCATTATTATTTAAAAAACGTTTTTGTTTGAAATTATATTTTTTTTATTTTAAAATTATTTTTATGTATTGATATTAAAAATAATTTTTTTAAAAATAAAAAATATCATTTTAATATATTTCTAAATAATTTTTTTTAAATCTCTATTAAATTACCTAATATTACATTAAATTCACGTGATAGTTAATTATTTTCGGTTGAAAAAAAGAAACCGGTAGTTGCATGTGTTTTTGTCTCATACTCATAGCATCCAGCTCCAGGATTGATTTGACCCAAAATTTACATCATATGTTAAATAAGTTATTTGACAAATCAATCAAAGTTATGATTAAAAAAACAAAAATAACAGTTATTGACTAGAGGATGTTTGAGCACGCAGTCCAATTGTAATTTTTAAAAATTTTAATTTTTTAAAAATTTAAATTTACTATTCATATTAAAAATATTTTTTAAACATATTTTTTAATAAATATACTTTAAAAAATTAGCCACTGTTCTAAATACGGACTTGGCAGGTTAGGATGTATTTCCAAGTTATGGACTAATTTGCAAATATTGAGGAAAAATTCACCAATTAATCCTGGTAAAAAAAAGTTAGCAGTCAGATAAAAAAAAAAATTACAGTGGCAAATCCATGACACCCCCGCTTGGCAACAAGAACAATACTCAAAACTGGATTTATATCTTCATGTAGCATTCTAAATCTCGCTGTTGGTTTTGAAATGGGTGATAGTTGCCCGTGCAAAAAACTCATCAAAATTTAACTCTCATTGAATTAACTTGCAACATGAATCCCACACAGGTGAGACTGAGAGCAAGGAGCAAATATCCTGTGGCAGAGAACATGAGAGGAGGTGCAAATAATGGCAACCGATTCTAGAGAGATTGTGAGCCAGTAACATAAAGGGAACTTGAAACCCATTCTGAAAGCATGTATTCTTGATCAGATAACAAAATCTGAATCAAGAAGTTTTGATGTTTAGCATCACAGGAGGATAAGGTGTCAGTTGACAGGTAAGAGAATGGCTAATGTCAAGTCAAACATAACTGTCAATTAATGATTTCCTCATCTCATCAACAATGGCGATAGGTTGGGATTCTCTAAACTTGAAGACACTTTCAATGACAGATAGCTCAGTAGCTGTAGTGTCCGACCCACAAAAGGATGTCCAGTCATTTACTGTCATTCCAGCGGCTATCACTTCGCTGCCGCGGTTTACAGTACCAGCAACTAAAGGGACCTGGAGAAGGGTGGAAAGCTCATCCAGGTCTTCAATGGATGTACGAGGATGGACCTGTCCATAGACCAAACACAAGATTTTAGTGGAAGTTCTGTGATCGCACAACTATTAAAAAGTTTGTTCGAGCCTTCAAGGGGAAGCCAGTCTCTCTTACCAAACCACCTCTGTTGGAGATGGCACAGTAGCTCCCCACAAGAATGTTACCAGCTATTGTCTGCCGAAAAACTTCAACCCCTAGAACATCAGCTATTATCTCCTCAGTTTCCTGATGAAAGTTGCACGTGACAGTAGATGTGAGCACCCAAAAAATAATAATAATGAAAAGTGATAAGATATTATACCTTTCTTTAAAGTGTTCTTCAGAAAGCTTTTTGAATATTCTTAACTTCTAACAAAAACTTTCTTTAAAACATTTTAAAGCAAAGTTCCACCAGGTGTAGGGATAAGAAGCCATGTTATACCTCTGATTCACTTTCAGGGCCTGAAATGGGGTACCTGCTACTACCGAAGAATTTGTTCTTGACAATTTTGAGGAGCTCCAAATAATTGAATGGCACACAAGGGATGAACCGGCTAGTTAATATAAAATTCATTCAGACAGGTTTCAAGCTTAACTTCAGGTCTCCAACCAAGAGAGAGCCAGTCCTAACTTAAGGACGTGACAGAGAAATTAAATGAACGATGAGATCAATAATTGTTTTCAGACATCTCCAATATTTCCAGATGATTATAACAACAGCTTGATCATTATGTCATGAAACAAGTAATTCAGGGATATAGAACTTTACCCTGTCAAGGTCAGTGTGCGCAAGGGCAACATGATCATTGCATGCAATGCAATTCCCCAGGGCGGATAGTTTCCCCTCAATCCGTTGAACAACTACGTGATCAGGTAGACTGTTTCTCAAGTGTTGGAGTTCTTCAATGAGAAACATAAAACAATTAGTACATAAGATATCCAACAGATAACCGAGAGTTCAAAGTCTTCTATCAGGTGGGTGATCAAAAGAATATATATTATTAAACATGAGCATAAGGACATTTTCTTCCATTCATGAGATGCTTGCAGGTCTAACTGTTAATAATAAATTATTGGAAATTGTAAATGGTATGATACCAACGAGAGTTGCATTGCAGTACGTCTACAAAATCACATGAGTATATCAAAAAACTAATCCATCAAACATGGTACAATTGTTCAATGCTATAATCTAGCTGAAACAGCTGAACTATAAACGTAGCTATAATATTCTTTTCCTACTTTCAGAATCTCATCAAACTCACCTTGATCAGTGGTGGTATGAGGCACAAGATGCCCATTCTTGTTACCTGCCAAAAGAGTAGACACTTGCAATCACTAAAGTACAAAGCACTGCATTGCAGATTCTAGGACAAGGCAAAAAAGAACTTCAGAATTCTCACCCGCACATAGCCGTCCAATTATCTGAGTGCCAGCAATTGAGGTCTTAACAACAGGAATGACATCCGCTAACTCTGCCTCAAAAGTGCCGCAAAACACCATACAATTACAGTCTCATGCAAATCATTTATAAATAAGTCAGATAACTTGTCAGCTCAGAATTCAGACTACCTGTAGAAGCTTTATGATCCACCAATAGTAACTAGGCAGTACGCATTGGTCAACTTAGAAAACACACCAACTTCACAATTATTCTCAAACTGAAGTCCTGCACATATTCACCCATTACGCAGCGCACAGATGGAGCAAACCACCATCTCCTTAATGACATCAAACTTGAAATATAAAGAACACATTCAGTGATCATATAAACAACTAGCATGCAAAGTAATAAACTTACGGGTCGCCATTAATGATGAAAACAAAGATGGACAGAAAGAGATAAACAAGAGCTGCTGTAAGAAAAACAGAAACGCCACTTTCTTTTAAAGAAATAACAACAATAACGTAAAA
>Ga0325411_1003862_pt1 | contig 16840 bp, 12 predicted proteins | sample PopdelMetagenome_13_FD_206181 | JGI IMG/M metagenome (GOLD analysis project Ga0325411, IMG submission 206181) | Populus deltoides microbial communities from Bellville, Georgia, United States - Xylem-PdIQD-R4 | ecosystem: Host-associated > Plants > Phyllosphere > Stem > Wood/Secondary xylem...
AAACCTTCCCATCTTGACACATCCTTAAGTTCTAACTTTGATGTAAATAAATCCCATGGTACCACCTCATACACCAAACTAAGAAAAGAGGTGAGTCCCTCTTAAATTTTTATCATTGATACTTTCAAAAACCCGATCACCATAATGGGTAACTTCCTGCCAATTTTTAACTATAACAATTAGTATCCTAATCTCTCATCTAAATGTTTTACTCAATTAGTTATAACTCTACTATTCTACTTTTATCAATATAATATATAAATCTGTCTATTTATATCTTCACATACTTAATGATCTCATATTTAACAAACATGGTGTACAATTACATGTTTTCCAGTCATAGTGTTTATATTCTTACCATATAGTGGTTTCATATAATCTTACTTCTTTCAGCGTATAGAGTTTCCCAATTCACTCATCGCTTATGATTTTTAGGTTGTCAATTCAGCTACCTCTCCAACACACTAAAACCACTTTAACAATTCTTAATGGCACGACTCTTCTGTTATTAAAATAACCCACATGCACCTCATTGTTCAACCATGTCTTATTGTTTCATATCTTACTATTATTGATATCCATAAATTCTTCATATATACACTGCTTGACACAGCATTTAAATGCACCCCATTGTTATCCCTATAGTAGTATTATAACCCATACCTTAAGTTCTCCAAAAACATCATATGAATTGCATTCCAATATCATCCTAAAATATAGTACATTTAGTATCAGTAGTCACGACTACCAAGGGCTTACTATCTAAATGGATTCTATATTAATATCACTAGTCAAACTTCCTCCATCTTAAAGTCAAATATGAATCTTTCATCCATCATTCCATATTGTACTTCATTTCCTCTCTTTTTTTATTCTATTTTCTGGTTTTTTCTTTTCGTGTTTCATTCCTTTCTCATGATTTTCAATATAATTCACAACTATTTTATTTCTTATAAATCTTATCTCACACATCAACAATCTTACATATTTGATTATACCTTTCGGTCATCCAGTACAACCTTAAACTATCATCATAAATGATATTATTTAATTCCAGGTAAACCTTCGACAAACCCCTTTCAGTTTCCAATAACTTCAGCAAATCCTTTTTGGTTATCAATAAATCTAGCAAACACATTTTAACTGTCAATAATCCGACAATCATTTATGAATACCTATCAATCTGGTGAACCCTTATCATTGCTAACAATCCAACTATCTTTAACTAATGCTAATCTATTAGGCGAACCCTTTTGGTTGCCAATAATCCAACTATCCTCTACGAATGCCAATTAATTCAGCAAACCTTTTGGTTTCTAATAATCTGGTTATCCCTTATGGATGTCAATTAATCCGCCGAACCCTTTTGGTTGCTAAATATCTCTTTTTATATTTTTGTTTTATTCCTTCCTTTTATACTTTCAAAATTCACTATATGATAATCCATTTAAAGGATTTGCAGTTATGAAATTATACGAAACTCTATAAATAGCTCAAAGTGTTGAGCACCTACATGTAGAAAAATATTCTAATTATCAAACACAACACAAATTCCTAATTATCAAACACAAAACAAATACCAAATTAAATCAAAATACAAAATTTATTAATTCAATAAGTAAACCCATCAAACTAACAAACAATGCAAAAGTTTTACCTTACTTTTATGATGTGTAGGTGGCCAGTTGTGGCAGCGGTTTGTCTGGACACACAAGTTTGGTCGGCAGTTTGAAGCAAGAAAATGGTAGAAATACTCGTGGAGATAAGAGGAAGATAATTCTGGTGTTTTGATGAAGGATTGAACGGTGTTTTAGGTGATTTAAAGGTTGTTTTCTCTTGAGTTTTTTCGGGTTCTAATGTTTTTTTCTTTAAGGAGTGATGGTCATGGAGAAAAAAAATTATGTTTATATATATATATATATATATTGTAACCGTGATTTAGAATCATAATTTTTTTTATGAAACAACTATTCTGAATTGCAATTTTTTTAATAACTATGTTTTGGAATAGTGGTTGTATAAAAACTATGTAACATTTTAAACTCTAAACTTTTTTTATTTTTTTACTGTATTAGTTGTTTTTAAAAAAACAATTCCTTTAGTAGCACCTTTTTCGGAGGTCTTTTCTTAACAAGTACCTAATCAATCTTAATAACAGCTTTACTTTTATTTTGTTTAGTTTTTGTTACAAAGTTGTTTAATTATTTACTGGCATTAAAAAAAAAAAACACATCATTTCGTTTCCTTAATAAAAGCTCAAAAGGTCATATCACACCCTCCTCTCAAGCAAAATCACTACCATACTCCAAGCTAAAAGAAATATAAACACAGGCCACCCACCACCGTTCTGGTCATAACACAACATTCTCTCCCTCCATGCCTCGCCGTAGCTCCCCATCTCCTCTCCTCAACCTACCACTTCTCATCGTGATCTTACCCATAATTGCATTAATTCTCTTGTTCTTTGCTCTCCCTTCTCTGCTCTCCCTCACCTCTCACAAAATTCGACCGATCACTAATACTACTGTTATCAAGAGCAGCTGGAACTCACTCTATATTTTTCTAGTCTTGTTTACAATTCTCTGTGGCATCTTTGCTAGAAGAAACGACGACGAGTCAACCACTAATGAAGACAATCCCAGCAACCACGACAAATCGAAACCACACTCCGTTTCAAATGCTCCATGGTTTGCTGATGACTTCTCTGACCCAAAGATCTATGCTGATACCAACAATAGTACACCACTTGGTGGCACAGCGACAACCGCCACAGGCGACAGGTTAAAGATGAACAGTAGATCCTACCCTGATTTAATGCAAGACTCCTTTTGGGAAACTCCTGATGATCGATTTCGGTTCTTTGATGATTTTGAAATAAACAAGTACCGCTCACCAATCCACCATCGGAGACATCGGAATGGAGTGTTCGAAGAATCTTGTGTTAAGGATATTCCTGTTGATACTTTTGTAAGTTGCTCCTCATCAAAGTTACAATCGCCACCACCGCTGAAGACTTCTGCGCCTCCGCCTCCGCCTCCTCCTCCACCGCCTCCTCCGCCAACAACAACGAAGTCCAATCACAAACAGAAGCGAACATATAGAACACTTCCACGCGAAATAGAGAAGGCAAATGAAAATGACCTTGAATCCACAAAAATCAAAACTTCGCCACCAACGCCCCCTCCACCACCACCACGGCATGCAACCCCAGCGCCACCAAAGAAAATGCACGGCAAAAGTGAACGTAAAAGGACGAATGCAACTAAAGAGATAAAGATGGTTTTGGCTTCTTTGTATAGGAAAAAAACGAAGAAACAGAAAACACAAGTTTTACCCAAAAACGATACGCTTCGCTCTCCAAGTGAACCGCCTTCCTCTACTAGACCTCCACCGCCTCCTCCTCCTCCACCTCCACCTCCTCCACCGCCACCATCAGTGTTCCACTTTTTATTTAGAAAAAATAGCAAGAGTAAGAGAATTCATTCCTTTTCTCCACCACCAGCCCCTCCTCCTCCTCCAACGACAAAGAGGTTAGCTAGGCATAAGAGCCAAGTGCCTCCGCCACCACCGGAACCCCCAAGGAGGCGAAGATCATCCACCACAGGCCAACCACCGTTGCCGACAGGGGTGAATAATTTATATGTAGATAATGTGAATAACGGAGGACAATCCCCGCTCGTTGCAATGCCTCCTCTACCGCCTCCCCCGCCATGTCAGATGCCAGGTTTTCAATTTGTTCCCAGAGGGGATCTTGTTGAGAAACGAAGTGCACAGGGTTCACGGTGTAGCTCTCCAGATTCGGAGGAGGTTGACAAGGAGTGCAGACAGACAGTCAACAAAACGGACGGAAAGGATGGGATTGGTGGGCCCTCTTTTTGTCCCAGCCCTGATGTTAATATGAAAGCAGACACTTTTATTGCCAGGCTAAGAGATGGGTGGAGGCTGGAGAAGATAAACTCTTTGAGAGAGAAAGGAAGTGTGGACCATGGCCCAGGTACAGATCCAACAAAAATCTGAAAATTACTTTGAAGTTGAAGGGTTTCCTTACAATTCACACATTTTTCTCTTTTTCTCTTCGGTTAATTTGGTTTATGATCCTACATAAGAAAAATATATATGTGTTGATGGTATGCAGATAGGAGCTTTGAGTAATGTTTTTTATTCACCATTCGGAGCTCCTTTGTAGAGGATTTGATTTGGATTTTCTTCTTCTTCTTCTTCTTCTTCTTCTTCTTCTTTCAAAGTTTGAAGATAAAAAGCACCAAGTTAATTGCTCATGGCTTTGGTTGTGTTTTTTTGCTTACCAACTAGAGCCAGCCATCTTCAGGGTTTAACGAAAGGAGCATGGTGGTTGCATTGGGCTTCTATGGTGTTTTTGCTTAATCTTGTAGACACATTTTTCTCTTATAAATATTGTTTAATTGAAGGTTAACGATTGAAAAACACTGCTTATTATCATCCATATACAGAGTATGATTGATATTGATAACGCTTGTTTGGAGTACAAAAGGTTTTGCCGTCAAGATTATTCTTGAAGATTCTATATTTTCTTGAGTTCAAGACTTTGTTATTTAGTATTCGTAAAGGATTTGAAATTTTATTTTCTTTTAGTTATTTATTTATGTCTTAACTCAATTTTACCCCTAAGTGTGAGCTGAAAAAATAAAAAAATAAAAACACTTAAAAAAAATGATAAGCGAGTGAGAGAAGAAAAAATCTGAAAATTTGAAAGGAGTGAAAAAATAAAAAGAAGAAATAGATATTCTTATTCAGTTTTTCTTTCGTACACTAAAAATAAATATTTACATGTTAACTAAATAATAATGGTATCGGTCGTTACCAAACATAGAAAAGATGGCTAAAATTTAACGGTAACAATAAAATGGATTAGGTTTAGAAAGAATTCAAATTGATTAGGAAAGATAGGAAGTAATAGACTAAATATTCATGTGTCTACTAAATAAGAATAGTAGTTGTTTATTACCAAATACGGAAAGAAAAGCTAAAATAAATCGTTAATAATCAACTAATGAAACTATAAGTCATGATCGATCAAAAAAGTTAGAAGTCATTATCAACCAGAAAAGAAAAATAACTATAGAGATATTAATTAGAAAACTAAACCCTAACATGATAAAAGGTATATAGCATATTACACTTACAAAGATTACAAATTAGTCATAAAATATATCATTGCCAAGAAGATGATATGTTAATAGAAATGTAAATTGTAGTGAGATTCATGTTGTGCACTTTTAATATATTATAAACAACTTGTATATAGTTAGAAATTATAGTTCACATAGGATTCTATCTCTATAATAATATAGAAAAATTATCTAGTTAATGGATATGTAATTTATTTTTATAATTTGTCTTTCTTTTTATAATTTATTATTTTCCTTTACAACTTTTATTTTCTTCTGTATTTCATTATTTTTTTATCCAAATCATATTATTTTTAAATTACTCTTTCTTTTTAATCCGATAGAGCCAATTTAGAAACCTTATATTATATTTGATTTGTAGGTTGTTATCTGCCTAGGCTTAAGATAAAGTTTTTAAATGTAGTTTCTCTTCGTTCGAGATAAGAATCGAAGAACAAATAACATACTGATCAAGAAACCATGTGATTCATCATCAAGATTATCTATAAGATTAACAAATTAACATGCTTTGTTAGACAAATTTGTTAACACAATAATAAATTAGTCGGTAAAAATATCATTGTTATGACTAATGAATAGTCGGTATGTGTAACTAACGAAGGTCAATCTTATAACCACGAAGAACTTGATAGTCACTCACCAATACATAAGCTAATTGATCAACCTCTATAAAAAATGCTACATGATGGCCCATCATCATCTAACTCTCTACAATAGCAAAGAGTTGCATAAGATTAGAGTTATAGTGCTCTTACGCTATCTATAACTTGTTGTCATTCCCCACTATTATTACTCATTTTTTACTCCATAAAAAGTCAAGAAAAAAAAGAGAAAAAATAGAAAAAAAATATTCAAAATACAAGAGAATATACATGAAGAAATCCTAGAAGATTACTCAAATTGGTGGTGAAAGACCAAGACAACAAGTGGAAAAGTTGAATGATCAAAATGTATAAGATTGATAAAATTGGCAACTCAATTCTAATTGACAAATGATCCATTTGGTGAAAATATTTTTATTTGGGGTAACAAAATACAAATTTAGATAGGTAAGGACTCAATGATATTTTTGAAAGCTTAATTAATTTTATTAAGGATTTAATTGCTAGAAAAAATAATATTTGATGTCAATTTGGCTTTAATTAGAAGCAATTAAAGTCTGAAAGTTGATTTGTAATTTTAAAGAGTTAATTTGGTCAAATCAGGGGCTTAACTGCATAAATATTGAAGTTTGATGGGCAATTAAGGACTTGATTGAAGAAATCCAAAACCGAGGACCAAACTGAAAAAGGCACGTGAATGCATGAGTTGAAATTAATCAAATGAGGGGATAAATTGAATAAATTAGAACTTTATTGATCAATTAAGGGTCAAAATACACAATTTCATAATTAAAAACTAAAATGAAATAGGTCGTCAACTCTAGGGCTGACAACTGAGTTTGGCATGAGTGAAATTGCATGAAATTAAGAGTTTATGAGGTAATTATGAGTGCAATTAAAAACAAATAGACTAGATTTCCATTTACCAAAATCTCAAATTAAAAACCCTAATTTTTAGGGTTTAGCTTAGACGACGCATCGTTCGGCCACCGTGTATCTTTTTTTTAGCAGTTTTGGTTGATCGAGTAGGTAGCTTCATGAGAATAAATGTGGCATTTTTTACCACCTCAAAAGCTGTAATTAGCACTAATTGATTGAGAAACATCCCCTCTACAAAAATCAACTACTCTTATCAAACATTTGCATCCCATTTTCTCCAATGATCTTAACCTCACTACATTACCTCACTACATTGGTAGATTCTAGGCTGATCGATTTCGCACATTCAATTGAATGGATGTGAAGCTATAGGCCTCCAAATCGAGCAAGGTAAGATCCAAACAAAAGGTGTCTTCCCTCTCTACCAACTTCAGGTGGTCTTCAATGATGATGATGATATCAGAGTTGCACCGACACCTCAAAAGTGGGTAGCTCAATCATCAATGGATTTAATACTCATTTCTCAAAACCATTAATTTTTTTTATGTGTTCACACTTCAAGCCTTCTCAATGTGTTTTTATCAAAGATCGGACATGTTTCATTCAAGATTAAAAGCCAGAAACAAACTCCTTGGTCTTCAAGTTTTGGAAAACCACTAAAATCTCCAAAACCAAGTTTGTTGCAAAACCACTATTGTAAAACAAATATAAGTACATAGCTTACAGCTGTAAGACATACCCAAAACTCTCATATTTTGATCAGAGGACAAGCTTTGATGAAGAAGGATTAATCTTTGATTGAATCCTAGCTTGATACCTTATAAATACCCCTGGAAAATCAAGATAAAGGAGCATCAAGAAGGAGAGAAAGAAGAGAAAGGAAGATAGGATAAATGAATTTCAAGTGTGAAGGTTTAAAAACCTAACATAAAGATTTCCTCAACTTTGAGAGAAAGTAGCAAGCTTGGAAAAGAAAAGACAACAACCATTGTTAGAGTTTGGAAGGTATAAAAAAACTCTTCTAATCTAGTAGGTCATACCCATAAGGCACACCTCTAGCTCTTCATTGCATATTCCAGTGGTGTTTTGATTTTTTTTTTATACATTGTATTGATCTTGTATTTTTTATTAATGTATAAAATGTTGTTTTTCTTTACTTAATTTTGATCTGAGTTGTTTGTTACTATTTATTGAATGTTTAGGAAATGGTTTGATGTTTATTTTGATCTGAGTTGTTTGTTACTATTTATTAAATGTTTAGGAAATGTTTTGATGTTTATTTTGCTGAAATAAAATAGTTTTTGTATTCTGTCATATATATGGCAGTAAGTGTTCAATGCTTTTTTTTTCTAGTGTATTTCATGGTTCCTAGGTTTGATTCAGGTCTTAAGTTGTTTATAGAGTCAGTTTTGAATTGAAATTTGATGTTGTTGTTGGTTGTTGTTAGGGTTGCATATATGAAGGTGGAATCTAATGCATTATCTTGATGATTTGATTTTTTTTATTAGTTCTTATTCAACTATGTTTAATATTGGTAATGTGGTTCGTGAGGACCAAAACCAATGTGTTTAAAGGTCTAGAAGGCCATTTATAGGGTTTAACCATGTGCTGAGTTTTTTTGGGTTGCTATGCAGTGTTCTTTGTATTCTTGGGTAGAACATTACATTAACTCTATAATTTAGGCCAGTTTTGGTTGATTTATTTATACTAAACGCTTTGTGATATTTGACTAGTTAATAATCTATGGTTTATTGACATCAATAACAAGTTTTTAATGTGTTTAAATCTTAGGGTTTTTGTTTAGAACCGAAACCCATTTGGACCAAATCGTGGTGATTCTTTGATAATCAAACTGAATAGATGTTAGATTATTAATCCTTGCATGATTTATAATATGTTTGTAGCTTGTTTTGATCGTATGTGGTTTGGTTAGAAAGTCATGTTGTTGAAACTGTGATGAATGTTCTTCGTGTTCTTCATTTTTTATGTGTTTGATTTGTTTTTGGTCAAAAAGATTAGTTCTTTCTGTTTTTTAAGTTTGATTCGTTTTAATTTTTTATTTCATTTTTGGTTTAGTTTTCGGGTCAAACCATGTCTTTGGTTTGGTTTATGGTCGGACCAAAGATTTCATGTCAAACAAGTGGAGTCAATCAGGTAGGGTTGACTAGGTCGAGTAAACCCGATCAGGTCAAAATTGGATCAAAAGTTAAGACCCTGTTTGGCTAATAATATTTTTGCTAAAGGTTTTCTTTGGTTTAAGGATGTGTTTGGCAAACACTTCATAAGCCTATTTTAACAGTTTTTTTAAGGGAAAAATGAGTATTCGCCAAACATGGCCTAAAAATAATTTTTTCTTGTTACATACAGCCTAATTCTTACAAAAAATTGTATTTTATTTATTAAAAAAAATATTTAAGCATTTTTTTAGGAATTGTTTTGTTTTTCTTTACATCTTGTGGAATTAACAAGAAGTTTGTAAAATTCCTTAAGAATTTGACCAATATTTCAATAGCTCTAAGGTTAAGGTTTTTTTTTTTTTCTTCTTCTGAAAATGAATGGTCAATATTCTTGTATAAATATTGGATCTATAAGTAGATTGGTATTTAAATAGCAGGAGTTAAATAGGAAATTCTCAGAATTTTTTTTAATATTCATCAATTTTAATTAGGAATCTTTTTCATCACAATATACGAATTATAAAAAATATTTTTGCCTTCCAAGACAGGTGGATCTTTTTAGAGTACTTATATGGATTCTTCCTATAAGGATTTATCTGGGCATACGAGCCTATAATAAATTTGAAATGTTAATTTTATTCACGAGCATAAATCTTTATTCTGATCCATAGACAAACCACTAGCTAGGAACTCATCAACAATTATAAACAACATCAAGACAACTTAATGCATTTTACCTCAGATAAGGTGCGTTAGTAGTGTTAATATCTTTTCTAGCCACAACTAGTCCCTTACTTTTGAACTTCTAATAAGACCAGTCCACTCGAGTCTCCTATTGACCCTAAATCAAACAACCAGGTGGCAACTCCTTGACCTCGATGTCCTGTCATGTCACATGTACACGTGCGATAAAATAGCAACTCCACTAGGGACTTTCTGTTTTTGACAGTATTTGACAAAGCTTCGTGTGTTTTATATGGTTTATATGATTTGATGTGTTTAAATTTTCTCATTTGACTTTTTTTTTTTACTTATTTACGCTTTAGCATGTTTTATCATGCTCATGCATGTATGATGTATATGAATGAATATCTTCATGCATCATTATTCTATTTGTGATATATCACTTTGGAATACATACACATAGAAACTTCAGGTTAGGTGGGGAGAGTAGCGACTTACACCATAACTTTTAGTTAGAGTTTAAGTTCATGAAATTATTTGACTCTTTATTGAGTGCTTGGACTCATAGATATTGGTATATGTATCATTCTATTACCTATTAAGCATCTTTATTGTTTTTAAGAGGATAATCACTATTCTAAACTACTTCTCTTTCTTTCTCTGCCGTTTGGCAAACCTTTTCTTCCATGACTAAGCCTAGACCCATAAAAGGTATCCCAGCACTCTCTACGTGTCCCTAAAATTAGATAACCTTCCAAAGATCTATACCATAATCTTCCTATGCACATGCTCTTCCACCTGATTTTGGGCTTTCAAGGAAAATAAATAAATATTTTCTATGATCTTATCTAAACTAACTTGCTCTTTGCTCACATCTATAGTCTATTCTTTTATTAATTAGTAGATGATGTTTGGTATAAGATTAAAAATGAGGGTGAATTATTATATGAGTAATTATTAAAAGATATTTTTTAAAGAATATTAAAGTTAGTTTTTAAAAATATTTGATATGTTAATAAATTAAAGGGTTAAATGTTTGTAGAAACAAGGAAAAAATAATTAAATTATTAGCAATCAAATATTAAACATTATTTAGTACGTACTTTGATATATATATAAAAGGGTAAAGGTTTACCTTCTAAGGAAAGCATATCAACACCATCCTTAAAATTCCCGTTGCTAAAAAAATCATAGCAAACTAACTTAAATTTCATAAAGGTCAAATTTACCCTTTATTCACCTCCTATCAAACAAAACCTTAACCTTTATCCATAATTATATTTAATAGCTATGTCGGAGTATTTGATTCAATTAAATTACCTTTAAAATCTTGTTAGCGTATGACTAAAAATGGAATTTTAATTTATATAAACTTATTAATTAACTAAAATATGAATTACAATAGCTTTCCCGTTTAAAATTATTAAATTCTTATCCCTTCTAATTAACTCAATTAACTAAAATAGAAAAACTTCTTTCCATATAAACTTAATTATTATTATCTTAAGTAGTACTATCAATAGATTGAATCTTTATCGGAATCTAATCCATATTTGATATAATTAAATAGAGCTAGTATATAATTTTTATGATATGAATTCGATAATAATATGAATTTATTAACCTTTTTATTAAATAGATCAATTATGGATCTATCTTGAATTGACTGGACAATAATTTGATTTGAAATTAATATAAATATTATTTCTAATAAATATAATATTTTTAAAACATGCAAATTTTTAAATATAAAAGATAAGAAGAAAAAAATGGTACTAGGTTTAGACTTAGCATTTATCAATAAATAACATTATATATTTTTGTTTTGTATATTCTCTACTTTCGTTGCTATTCTTCCAAATAATTATGTGATAAATTTTTATTTATCTTTTTTCAAATATCAAATTATTTTTTTGAAAAAACATATATATGTGAAAAAAAAATCAATGAGTTGTTTCTAGTAATAAAAAAAATCATAACCAGAAAAAGTTCAAAGAGTCGATGAATATTGCTGATGCAGATGATGTGTTACAAATCCTGCAAATGATAGAGTTAGGTTTCTTTGGAGAATCAAATTGCATTCCCCTGTAACAAAAAGTTTTGTGTTCATTGATTTTTGGTAAAACATGACATTATTTCACATTTTAAATATCTAATGGTATGTTTGATTCAAATGTAATGGATTATGTAATGTAATATATTACATTAATGTGTGGTTATGTTATTTTTTTTTATAATTTAGTTAATTATTATATTTCTAATGATTTATTAGAGGTTTGGAGTCTTAGTATTTGATGTTTGCATTTAGTTTTTTGTTTTTTTACTGTTAAGGATTATAGGGTTATAGAATATAGGTTTCAATTACAACTAATTTTTGTGGTTAGCGGTTTAAGAGTTAGGAATTAGAGTTTATGATTTTCACTAAAGTTAATGTTTAGGGTTTGGATTATGGTTAATATTTAATGGTCAAGGAACTTACATTAGTTAGGGTTCAATTTTGGAGTTTGAATTAAAATTAATAAGCATTTAGGGTTTGTATTAGAGTTAAACAAATTTTTTTATCGATCATGTTCGTTATAAGTGGTTAGTAAAATTTAAATATTAATAAGGATTAAAAGTTAGGTAGAGTTTAATAGATCAAATATATATTATTTAGGATTTTAATATAAAATAAATATTTAATGATCAAGGAACTTACACTAATTAGGGTTAAGGTTTAAATTTTGAATTAGAATTAATAAATTTTTAGGGTTTGTATTAGGGTTAAATAAGTTTTTTTGTCGTTTATAATAGTTAGGGTAAGTGGTTTATAAGGTTTAGATATTAATTAGGATTAGAGGTTACTTATAGTTTAATATATAAAATACATATTATTTAGAATTTTAATTTAGAATAATTTGGTTTGTTGGATGTCTCATTCTAAACATGATATTTATCAAATATTATGTTTCCAATTATAACTTATTTACAAGTTGTATTTGGAAGTACAAAACTGTTATTTTGTATAGATGTGCTATTTGAATATATATATATTTTTTTAATTTTAGATGCTAATAAGCGAAAATACTTTTACATGACAAGGGCCTTTTTTTCCCCCAAAATAACAGGCTGTCTCTGCTTTTTCTAGTTAGTGACGTGTCGTTTCCTCTCCGAAAAATTATCACCATCCCAAAACTTGCAAAGAAACCCTCACTTCACGACTAGGGTTCTTCTCAGCTCCTCTCCAAACAGAAAGGAAAATGAAACTAGCAGGTCTAAAATCAATAGAGAATGCTCACGACGAGTCGGTATGGGCAGCCACATGGATCCCGGCCACCGAGACCCGTCCCGCTCTTCTAATGACTGGCTCGCTCGACGAGACAGTTAAGCTTTGGAAGCCTGACGAGCTCACCCTGGAGCGCACCAACACTGGTCACTGCCTCGGCGTCGTTTCGGTTGCAGCGCATCCTTCCGGGTCCATCGCCGCGTCGGCATCTCTCGACAGCTTCGTTCGAGTGTTCGATGTGGACTCCAACACAAGCATTACTACTCTTGAAGCTCCTCCTTCTGAAGTTTGGCAAATGAAGTTCGATCCCAAGGTAATTTTGTTTCTTTTTCCTTTTCTTTTGATTTTCATTTTTAAGTTTTTGTATATTTGCACAGTAGAGATGAGATGGCCTGGCTTATATAAAAAGAATAGTATATTTTGGAGAATTCTGTTAATTAGATAGATTGTTTTACTTATTTTCCGTAATCTGATCGATTTTATGGTTGCACGAACTGGAAGTGTTGCCTGCTCTATTAATGTTGGCAACATAGAAGCCATATAAACGAATGGGCTGCTTACGTCTGAGAAGGTGATCTGCCAAATTAGCCGTTACTTAATTAGGTGAAAGTATTTACCACCAAGCACTTTTGTTTCTCTTCTATGTGCTTTTTTCATTTCCCAAATATTGTTAGCCTATTTGCGTTTTGGAGGTTATCTTCGAAAGTTAATTTCTTTTTCTTTTTTCAAGATTATTTTTTTGCAAACTTGTGACAGTGTAAATATAAAGATATGCATTCATTAGAAATAGGTGTATCTCTAGAAAAAGATTTTTTTAAAGATAGCATTTACAGAGGCAAAGGATGCATCTGTGCCATGCAATAAACAGAGAGAGAGATGGAGAGCTTCTTGAACTTCAGTAGAATACATTAATGCTGATCACCTGCTTAGTGCTACTTGGTATAAAATTCTTCAAGCATCATCCATTTTGGGATCTGTAAATAGCTCATGGTTTTCTTTAAAATCAGGTGCTGGGACTTTACTTATGTACCATCTTTTACTGGAAGGATTTATTTTAATGCATTTCACGTTCATGGAAAAAAAAAATCATGAGCAATCAATCTCCTTCGGTGAGTTCAATTAGTTAGATAGTTTGCAATGTTTTTTTCTTGTTGATTAAATTATTGGAGGAGGATGTAGGGGTTGATATCGCAGCCATCCATTACACAATAGGCATTGATGGAGTGTAGTGTGGTGTACATAACAAACTACCTATTAAAGTAGATCATTTAGGTAGCGATGTTATATGAACTTAGTAATTCAGTGTGACATATTTGTTGATGTTTAAGGTTTCTTTGTTACAGGAATTCAAATCAAATTCCCATAAATTGATTCTAATCCCTTCATAGCATCAAAAGGGTGTTTTCTGCTTATAATTCTTCGATTTCCCCCTCATTCCCCCTCCTTAGTATATTGGCTAATTTCACTTGCCTCATTGCTTTTCATGTTTATGAAGCACATAAGTAACTTGGTTTGATTACCTATTTAAGTACAATTGAAGCTAAATTAAACTGTTATGATACCTGTAATGTAGCAGCTCATGCTTCCTTGTCCCATGTAAATTGCAATAAATCGTGCTTTGACCTAAGTTTTTTCTATTTTTTTTCTTTTTCCTTGAGGCCTAAGTTGAAATGACACAATTTATTGAGTTTTTAATTTTGAAGCACTGCAATCCCAATCATTCTAAACTTCTTTTGGGTTAATTTACTTATGAACAGCTATACTCTGCAATTTTATCCCCATCAAGCTCCACTCTTCTTCTGTTATCATTGTGTCTGCATACAAATTTTTATTTTTATTTTTAGAGTTTCTGTACTCTTTCAAGGCTGGTTCGAATTGTCTACATGTAGAACCTGTCTTTAATATTGTCATTCCAAAAAAAAAAAAAAACGAACCCATCAGTATGAGCTACATCTTATTTAGAAGGTATGAGGCATAGTTCAACCGAATTGCCAATGTTGGCTCTCCATACATAGATACTTTGTAATTGAAGTAGAAAATTGGAAATTGTCACTATTTTATGTTTGAATTTAACCAGTGCTAACCATAGCTTTACCTATAGGGTACCACTCTAGCAGTTGCTGGTGGTGGTAGTGCATCAGTCCAGCTTTGGGATACAGAAAAATGGAAGTTGATTGATACCCTGTCGATTCCCCGTCAAGAAGGACCCAAGCCCACCGATAAGAATAGCAGCAAAAAGTTTGTACTATCAGTGGCATGGAGTCCTGATGGGAAACGGGTTGCTTGTGGCTCCATGGATGGCACTATTTCTGTTTTTGACGTGGTTCGAGCCAAATTCTTACACCATCTAGAAGGCCACTTCATGCCTGTGCGGTCTCTTGTGTATTCTCCTGCTGATCCACGGGTGCTCTTTTCTGCATCAGATGATGCCCATGTGCACATGTATGATGCTGAGGGGAAGAGCATGATAGCAGCCTTGTCAGGTCATGCAAGCTGGGTATTAAGTGTTGATGCAAGCCCGGATGGAGCAGCTATTGCAACAGGCTCAAGTGACAAAACTGTAAGGCTATGGGATCTCAGCATGCGGGCTGCTGTGCAGACAATGAGCAACCATGTAGATCAAGTTTGGGGAGTGACATTTCGACCACCAGGTGGTCCTGGTCCCCGTGCAGGCCGCCTTGCAAGTGTGTCAGATGACAAAAGCTTATCACTTTATGATTATTCCTGAATTAACCTTGGTATTTTGGCCGTGTAAAAACATAAAGGATTTGCTGTTTTTACAAGACTTACTGCTGCTCTTGTTATTTATCAAATTATACCACTGAGTCGAATGGTTTAAGGTCTGTCACAGAGTTTTGCTTGATACCATTTGGTTCATTATATGGTAAATATTGATTATCCGAGGTCCAGTCAGCACTTGAGAATGGATCTTGCGGATCTGACCATGGTAATACATTATTGGGTTGAGCCAATTAGGACTGACATTTTCCAGTTGATCATGTCTCTCCTTGACCACGGGGAATGGCTGCCGCAAGATTAGCATTGCAGCCACATAGTTGCAAGTACCATGTTGCACCTGGTGGCTGATTGTGAACAATTTTGGGGAGAGTGTGTCAGCTTTTAGTCATGATAATGAATTCGATTTAGGCAGCTTTGAAAAATCCATCAAGAGAAATTTTTAGATTTTGGGTTAAATTTTGATAGTCATTGCTGATAAATTGCACACTCGTCTCATGTGTCCAGCCAATGCCTGCTTTTTATAATTGTCGTTTGTTTAACAGCTTGATTGACCTTTTCTATGCTAGTCTTATAATGTTTTTATCTGTACAGTGTACTTGTTTTGTATTCTTAATAACAAATCATCAGTGTATTCATAAAAATGTTTCTAACTGTAGTGGTTTTAAAAAATAGGGTGAGTGAAATTATACATTATATATTAATTAGGCTACGTTTGTGAACGTGGGTTGTTCTTAAAAATTTTAATTTTGTTTTTGTTTAAAATTAATAATTTTTTAGTGTTTTTAGATCATTTTGACGCGCTGATATTAAAAATAATTTTTTAAAAATAAAAAATATTATCTTTATGTATTTATAAGCGAAAAACAATTTGAACTACAATCACTATCACAATCCTAAACAGGGTTTTAAAGCTAAATGGTATGGCTAAAACACTTTATATACACGCTATTTATCCTATAATATTTTACCATGAGCTAGCTTTTTTTAAAAAAAAATTCAATTTGATTTTTCAATTTTTTTTATAGAAAAAAGCTTATGATATTTCAATTATACTTATAATTTTTTTGATTATAAGTATAAATTTTTCTATTATACTTATAATTTTTTATATAAGCGTCAAAAAGCTTATATATGCAATTTTTATATATATATAAAAAAAATATAACCCACAGTATATCAAAAGTCAAATAATTAGTACATGCTATAGAATGTAAATTTCTTTTTAGTAATTTATCCGTATCTAAATTATGCAATTTTAACACTTGGAAGTTATATAAATTTGAAGTTTTGGATTTACAAACTCTAAAATTGACCATTTATGTTGAG
>Ga0325411_1003866_pt1 | contig 16837 bp, 14 predicted proteins | sample PopdelMetagenome_13_FD_206181 | JGI IMG/M metagenome (GOLD analysis project Ga0325411, IMG submission 206181) | Populus deltoides microbial communities from Bellville, Georgia, United States - Xylem-PdIQD-R4 | ecosystem: Host-associated > Plants > Phyllosphere > Stem > Wood/Secondary xylem...
TTTAGTCTTTCATGAAGGAAAAAAAATTCGTATTATAAAAACACACGGGATGAGTGGCTGCATGTTTTCAACGAAATTATTATGATCATTGTTTAACGCAACCTATGCATAGGATTCTTCGATTCTTAAAATTTTATAATCTTATAAAAACAAAAATAGAGTTATTAGCTCTAAGGTTACAACTTTTTACTTCAAGAAAAGTCACGATAGTTTCTGAAAAGTTTTTTTTTTTTTTTTCATCTATTCTTTTTTATGAGAATTAATCTAAATGACTAGTTAAATATAAGAAAAAAATTTTATCGATAAAATATTAATTAAATTAAAAATTCTAATCTAAATAGAAAAAACAAAAAAAATAAAGAAATTAAGTTATAAAATAGTAGTTTTTGGACATGAAAATAAAAATAATGGTAAGCTAGCTGCCCTATATGATTAGTTATGAAAACTTTAATGAAGGAATTTTTCAAAAAATAAAAAAATCTTAACAATTAAATAAATAATATAATAAAAATAATTATGTCAAAAATAATAAAAAGATACTAACTTCATCCTTCCATTCAATGAAGCCCTTTTATAACAAAAAACAAATATAGAAAAAAAAATAAATGCTTTGTTAATTTCCTCTCTCTTTTTTTGTCAGGTAAATGAGTTCAGATTATACTATATGATAATAATTGTTTTTTGGTAGGCAATAGAATGCACGAAAACACCTAATATTATCTTATACTCTAAAGTATAATAGAATAGCCGGCCACTCGTGTATTCGAGACTAAGTCCAACTATTTTCAAGAGTACATCAACTCGATCCCCTAACATGCAATATGGAGTATATACAATGAATGATGTATTTTGACTATTTATAAGAAAAAAATTAATTTTTTATACATGGTAATTAACATTTTGATTACGCTATCTTGGTAGTTCAAACTTCTCATCTGCAAAATATTGAACAAGTAAACAATATTGTACCTGGATTTCTCCTCGAGTTTTCGATGAACTTGGGAATTGAGTATCGAATTCTCCTCTTATCTTATCTAATGATTTGTTAGGTCATTTGAATCTTCTTCGACCACTTATGTTGATTCCCTTCGACATCCTTTACAATCCTTTTTTTTTTTTCACAATGATGAAATATTTCCTCATTGATTATTAATGTTATGTTTGAAATCGATTTTCTATTTTAATTAAATTTAATTATAGAATTTAATTTGATAAATAAGTTAAACTCTATATTTAAAATCTTCTATAGTGTTGTAAATTAGAAAGACTAGCTTCTGATTTATTTTTGTACTATTATTAAAAATTAAATTTTATTTGAAATTTAATTTTTGACACTCAAAATATGATATTTTACTAAAAATTTTAAATTAAATTTAATTGAGAGAATTTCAAACCACATTTAATTCTTGATCATGTATATGACCCTGGATTTTTATGCTAGTTAATTTTGTTGTTGAACAAAGATTTTTGTACGTGGGCCTCAGGCTTAAAGCTCCGTTTGTTTACGCGGTAGAGATTGTGTTTCAATCAAAACGCAGGAGCCAAGCGTTTGGTAATATCAAAAACGCTAAAAATGACTGGTGGGACCCATGTCAATTCACGTTTTAAACGCGACATTCGCAAAGCAGCTCCTAGCTGCTTTTTTAAATTTTGTATTCGCGTGCACAGTGCAATTCACTTGCACTGTGCACGCAAACAGTGCAAATTCACTTGCACTGTTGCGAACAGTGCAAGTGAATTGCACTGTTCGGGTGATTTTTTTTTTTATATAGCGTGTATAGTTTTTGTATATATTTTTTTTAAAAAAAACTAGTTTTACATTGTCATGTAAACAATATTTTTTTTTCCTGAAAAACTAGTATAGAACGAATTAAATTCACTCGCATTGTAATATCAAATTAATTTTATTCATGATAATATTTTATCTAATTTTATTGCACGCTTAAAAAATTATAAAAACTGTAGTTCTTGTCGAATAAATTTTGTACGTAATGGAATTGTAGATGGTTTAAAGGCTTAATAAAAAATATTTTATATAAAGTATTATTTATTTCATGAAGTAATAGTAATAGTTAGATCTACAATATTTAAATTAAAAATCATCAATTTTAATATGTATATTTTAATTATTTTATAACCTCAATTTGAAAATCATTTTTTTAACTAAACACATTAAACTACTTTTTCTTTAACCTCAATTTCAACCACAGTTTTAACCAAACACCTATTTTTTCAAACCAACTTCAACTAAAAGTACTTTTTATAAAACAATTTTTTTCAAAACCACAAGCACAAAAGCTACCGCAATACCAAACACACACTAAATGCACTTGTTTTCATGGGTAGGCCTTTGCTTGTAAAGCCCATTGATTACACCTACATACTCTAAAGTTGATGGACCAAAGTTAACTCCTATGGGCCTATTAATTGAGCCAGATAGCCTAAGCTGTGTGTGAGCCTCTAAATGCTGTCCTGTCTTTTTCTTCACCTCTACAGTTTATGACCTCACGAGCAAACCATGGACGTTTAACAATGTTAATTGGGTTACAAGGTGACTAGGTTATTAGATTTTTGTTCTCATCTTTTTTTTTTTTTTTTTGAGGGACTTCTTTCACATGAACAATATAATACTTGTCACTCGAAAATAACTCCAGTGCTTTATATATGCTAATTATTATTTCTATTTTTTTAAAATCATTTAAATTATATCAAAATTGATATGATTATCAATTAGGACACATGACTTCATTGATAGATGAATATCGGGTGACAAATATTCCTTCAATATCGAAGATATTTATACATGGATTTTTCTGGGGAAAAAAGAAGCCACACGGATCCAAACAACTGGGAAATCCCAGAAAAGTTTGGATTATTCTTTGGAATATAAACACAAGAGTGAATATAGAGTCAATAGACGGGCCGGGATGGGGCCAATCTTCGAACTACATTACTCAATACCCAATATCACACATCGAATATGGGTTTATTGCTCGAGAATGCTGAAAAACCATTTTTGTTATGGATCAACCGAAAATTTTAAACATAGAAGGCTTCGAGGATCTCTGATTTCCAAGCCAGTGTTGCATGTGGACACCGATGGCATCCATATACGCGCTACTCCTTCCATGGAAGCCAACCACCTTGCCTTCAGTCGTAGTTGAAGTAAAATATGTTCCAATTTCTTCACCAAATGGACCATACTTTCCTCGACTAGTATGAAAAGTAAGTGACTTGATCACTTTAGGACTCTTCTCATCACAGCCGACGGGACCATAATATCCTGATAAACATATGAGCACTTCATGGGGACACTGCAATTTCACCTGCAGATCGCATGTTAAAGTTTTAGTGGAAAAGTCATGAACAGGAAAGCAGTTTATCCTATTGTCATCACATAGTAGGATGCTGATTACCCTATGTGTTGCAGTTCCTCCATTGCCTCCATGTTTTACAGACCAAACAGACTGGCCGTTTCGATCATACTCAATCTGTATAGAACAAATAGCTTCTACTTTAGTTATAAATATTTGCTTAATCCCCGAGAATACTCCATCATCCCATTGCTTCCCTCCATCCCCGCCCCAAGGACCCGGTCCGCATGGAGATGGCTCTTTTATCACCCCACAAGCAACCTGAGAAATTTAACAACCTTTAAGGGACTTGCATTAAGTTAACTGCATGTGATGTAGTATTAATTATGTAAAGAGCTAGGTGATTATACATTACCTCCTCGGTTTGTCCTCGTTTTGCTACTACTAGTTTATTCGACCATGGAGAATTATCTATCTGAGCAACATCTGCTTCAGTTTGCTTAATTGCATCAGAAAGATGATGCTTTGCAGGCTTTACTGTTCCTGCCAACACATTTACCCCAATAGCGTCAAGAAGAATACCTTCCCTCCCGTGGAATCCAACGATTTTCCCTTCATCAATTTTGTTCGTGAATGAGGGACCTTGTTCTTCTCCAAATGGCCCGTGCTTTCCTTTGTTTGTGTAGAAAGTAAGTGACCTGATAATATTAGGCCCCATGTACATTAAAGACCCGTAGGTTCCTGTCACCCGTGTGAGTATTTCATATGGATAATCAAATATTATCTGCAAAAGTTTCATCAAGAAAATAATGAGCTCGAGTCGATATTTCTTCTCATATAGGAACTGGTATAAAAATTCAATAGAATTGTTCTTAAGATATAGTTCACCTTGTCTGATTTAAACCCTCCAGTTCCTCCATGTTTGCTTCCCCATATAGCCTGCCCGTCACGATCATATTGAACTCTTATGGATACAATTCCAACGTGGCGTGACAAATGGATCTGCCTAATTCCAGTGTAGGTTCCATCGTCAAACTTTGAACCACCAGCACCACCCCAGGGTCCATATATAATCACCCCTTCAGCTTTTGAGGGCACCCTTTCAGCAGTCTGAATAAGACTCATGTTTTAGAAGTCATATAATATAATGTAGAAGGAAGAAGAAGAAGAAGAAGAATAGAATGACATAGCCTCAAAATAAACTACCTACGCAAGTACTTCTCACCTTCTTGTTAGTTTCTCCATCGCTGAGCTCTCGAGATATTTGTGTTGAGAGTTTGCTTGGCAGAGGGCTGCCAAGATCATCCTTTTTGTTGATTTCCATGTCACTGAAATCTCGAGAAATTTGTCTTGAGAGTTTACCAGGGAGGGGGCTGCCAAAATCATCCTTTCTATTGGTTCCTCCATTGCTGTACTCTCGAGGATTTTGAGATAAAAGTTTGTTTGGCAGAGGGCTGCCAAAATCATCCTTCTGTTTAACCGCAACAAATATATCAAAACCATTTCCTGCTCCCTGCATCATCGTGTAGCTAAGATTCTCAGTCCCGTTGTTAAGGTAACTTTTTGGTTGGACCAGAGCTTTTGAGGTCTTCTGTTTCTGCAGAGGTTTCAAATATATGCCAATTGCATCAAGGTACCAACCACTCATGCCATGGAACCCAACAATCTTTCCCCCAGACATTGGGAATGAAAAATAAGTTCCGTGCTCAACACCAAATGGTCCATAAGTTTTCTTATTGCTTTGAAAAGTGAGTGAGCGAACACATACAGGACCCCAACCATCTAAACTGCCGTAATATCCATGGATTGAAGTAAGAAACTCATGCGGGTAGTCAAGCTTGACCTGCAAAATTTATCACATAACTTGATGTTATTAATATGGTAATCAACATTCGAAATTAATGCCAACTTCAACAGTTCATCTCGAATTCCCATATCACGAGATGAAAAGACTGATTCTATATCCAAGTTTGTTCTAGCAACTAACAAAAACCAAAGTTATGTTGTCAGACCAAGTGCACTGTGATGACTGTTGAGAAGTAGAAACAAATATTCTCATCAATATTATCACTGACTAACCGCTGTTTTCATGCCGCCATTGCCACCATGGATTTGTGACCATATTGAGCTCCCTTTCTTATCATATTCAATCTGGAGGGAGTCAATACCTGCCCCATAAGCTATCACCAATTGTCTTACTGTGGAGTGCACTCCATCGTCCCAACGAAATCCATCTTGACCACCCCATGGTCCAACAGCCACGGGTTTCTTCTCACCATTTTCGAAACTCTGTTGCAACATCATTGAAATCTCAACTAATTAGTCAAAGCATTGCATCCAACCACGTGATGGAACTAAAAAACCTACCATTTTCAGCAGACTTGGTTGAAGGTGAACTGAACCACAAGAGTGAGAAATTGACACACTGCAGCTGGGACTGTAAACTTGAATTTATCATAACAAAAAGGGTTTTTTTATTTTATTTTATTTTATTGAGTGGGAGCTCTATAAAATGTTTATCGAACTTTGTAGAAGACACCAATTTGCTGTCCCACTAAGGATGGAAATGATTACAGAGAAGAGAATCAGATCCAAGAAAAGAGCATCGTCATCTTGCTCTGAAATTTCCTTGCTTTTGTACCGTCAAAAATCTCTTTAATTCAATGACCATTCTTTCTCTTAATTTCTTATTTTAAATCACGTACGTTTGTTCTGATTTCAGAATATCTAGAGCTTCTAAATTAAAGTTTCTAATCATTGTCATGCGTACAGTCAAATTATATAGATGCCCTGGAAAAAGACTTGGCAGATGCCCGACAACAGAGAAAAAAAGGACCCGTTTTTCAGAATATGGGAGCGGCTGATGCGTGATCGCCTGCTAACATATCCCAGAGAACAAAACCTCTAGTGCGGTCGCTTTACTCCATCCTGCACTCGGAGCTATGAACGAGAATCATGTGATACTGTTTACAATCCAATATGACACCGGAAGCACATGTGATCATGGCTCAGAGAGCCATGATTGGAGATGTTTTCGGTGCTTTTCTGCTATACGGAAAAGAAATCTCAAGCCGTCATTCCAAAGTCTCAAGATGAGACATATTATGTTTCAAAGACAACAGAATGATTTCAAACCCAAATCAAGCGCAAAGTGACCAAGAGGAAAGAGATTTGTTCTATGATTATTATTCAGACAATACGAGTCAGCTGTGAGTACAAATCCAGACGATGACTAGCAAATAATTCAACCTCTATAAAGATTTCCTTTAAGAAATTCTTGCACTTGAAAGCAAATCAAGAGCCTGGTTTAAAACCTTTCCACAAACTGAGAATTTACAAAATTTCATCATCTATTGTTGATTTCTCAATGGTTTCAAGGCGTGCATGATCCTGCAACGGCATGTGCGTTTTTCTGATGAGGAAAAAAATAAAGTTTTTGAGCTCTCTGACCATCGATTCTCCAAGAATTCTCTACCTGATTGCCAGTTATCTCAGTCCATTCCAAGGGATGACCAATGCTATCTGTCCGAACAATAGAAAAGTTGAATAAATTAAATTCTTCCAGGGAAAGCATTCTCAGCGGAACAAAAGCAGAAGTACAAGAATTTGATAGGAACAACTTCTCACACCTGTCAGGAAATATGGACATAGAGGCATCCTCTTTGATTCAAGAAAACATTTCATGTTCACCAAAGAAACACAATTGCTTCATATAGAACAGTCCACCTGCGAAGTGCACAAATTTAGTCGAAGTAGGACACGCAAGAGAAGGTAGATTGTTAATACAATTTGCAAGAAAAGCAAGGTATAAACCGAATCACCTTAAGTAAAGCTGCTGCATCACTGTAAAACAAATAATGAAGAATCATATTCGAGCACAAAAAATAAATATCATTGGATCAAGACATCCTTGTTTTCAAATAGCAAAATTTCCACAACAATATCAGTCTCTTACTAGAGCATCAAAAAAGATTATTAAGGAGCATATGCGTGATCACCTGACATTCCATCAACTCCTAACTAAACCTCTCACCACTACGGGTGCTAAAGTGTTGACCCCTATAAAGAGAAAATATTTCATGCAATATCCATCTTTCACGAAAAGAGACTCAAACATAAAGAACCTCAATAAGTCTGGTCTCTTTCACCATGATAATGGGCACAATACAGAAGAGTGTCATGCACTAAAAAAGAGATAGAAAAATTGATCCTCAAATGATACCTTCAATAATTTATGAAGAAGGAGAAGCAACCTAAACAAACAAGAAAAAATAGTGTTTCTTCACATTCTTTGAATTTTTCAAATAAATCAAATAAAAAACAATAGTGTTTCTTCGTGTCACCATTAAATTCTACAATTCTCCACGATCACTTGTCTCTAAAGAATCAGGGATTTTTTTTAAAGTCTCCACAATCACTTATCTTCAAATTAAGGATCATTTTTCAGGTCTCCTCAACCACTTATTTTCAAAAAAACAATCAGGAATCCTTCTCCAGTATTTTTTTACTACTCATGGAACATTTTCATTTAAAATGCGTTCCCTGAACCGTGTTACTCTTACACTCATTTTTTATTAATAGAATATCGTTGCTCTTCACAAGCAACACAATTAAATTCTTCTCTCTTACATAGAAACATTGGCAAAGATTTACTTAAGGAAATCTCATACAAAAAAATAACGAAAGCCACAAAGCATTCGTCATAGTAACATTCTCATGCAATCTTAACCAAAAAAAAAAGTAATATCTATATAGTAAGTATTTTTTTTCTATTTTTTCTTGGTTAAAGCATTCAAAACAAGTATATTTAATTTTTAAGGCAGATGATAGTACAAAAAAAAATATTTATTTCTAAAATAAATACTTTTTTGAATTGTTTAGGCTAAACCCAAATGACTGGAAGTTTCCTAGCTATTTAGGCTAGCCTAAATAATTTCAGCTTAAAAACCCATTCTAGAATCGGAGTGACCTAGTATAACCAATCCTTCTTGACACGCTCTTTTATACATTTTTTGGTATCCCGTGAGTTGTTCACATAAACTTTTCATACACACATATTTTTCTATGTACACACAAGCTCTTTTTATATAAAGTATGTACCCTCTTTTACATTAATGACGGGCCATCATCAATATTTTTCAGTATATATGGCAAAACAACCATGACATGATATATCAATAAGAGCCCTCATAGCCAGCTAGGGGTTTTTTTCCTGTAACCACTGAAAAATCAAACCAGCCCGTGAAAAGTCGAATTTGTATTTGAAGTTTTCTCACGATTTCATTAGATAAAGAATTGGTAAGTAAAAGGAAGAAACAACAATGGTTATCAGGAGAGATCCTTTGTGATCTTGTTCACACCATCATTGATATTTCTAATTCTAATAGTTTTTGCAACGTGAAATTTGTATATTGATGAAATTGTGAAAAAAACTTCACATAGAGATTGGACTTTCCATGGTTTGCGATCCTGGATTGAGATGTGTGGACATTAATATGAGCTTAATCCGGCCGGACATTCACTTGAAAAAACAAGCTCCTCATTGAATAAGTATAGTTTTAAAATTTATTCTGCCTAGCAGGTCGACTCGGGATCTAGCTGGAACCAAGCCAGGTTTAAGAAAACATAAAGGAGGTTAAAAGCCCAGGTGACCTGACAGGTTGACCCAGTGACCCGGTTGTTCTGACAAAACCTGATCAAAAACCCGGTTGCAACTTGTTGATTAAGTATATATTTTTTTAACCAAAACAACGTGGTTTCGATTTATAAAAAAAATAGAGTTGATTTGATGATTCGATTAAAATTTGATGACTCAAGCAAAACTCATGACCCGAGTTTTAAGCTGAGTGAATCACCCGATCAGACCGGATTTAAAAACTTTAAAAATAAAATTCTTTAATGCTCAAGTTGATAAGTCTAGCAGGGAAAAAAGAATTTGGTGAAGATAGAAGACGTAGCCATTGGGGCCAGCCCAAAATGGCAACATCCAGTCGCTTGGGCCAAGATATTGGCGCTCACACCATGTGATTGACCAAGCCGTTGGCTATTGGTTGAATTTTTTTTGTTTTTTAAGCTTAAGCACCATCATATATCTTTTGTGAGCATTTGTCCAAATATACACGGGATCCTGGGGAGTACATAATCCCTTATCAGATAGAGAATATCTTTTATCATTTTTGTTTGAAGGATCAGATATTATTCAGCAAGATTTAGATATGGATACGCATTTATCCAGTATTTTTTTTTATTTTTTTTTTAAGATAGAGGGGCTTAACCCCTTGCTTATAATACTTTAGAAGGGACTTGGAATATTAATCATACGTTCTAGTGTTTGAAAGTTTGTTAATAATTGTTTTGAAAATATTTTTTACTTAAAAATATATGAGAATAATATTTTTATTTTTTAAAAAATTATTTTTAATACCAGTATATTAAAACGATTCAAAAATATTAAAAAATTAATTTTAAATAAAAAGAATAAATTACAAAACACGATTTTAACCGCAAAAACAAACCGTATTTTAATATAATATATAATGACAAGAATAAACTCATGAAAGAAAAGATTCGACAGTGTATCTTTCGTCTCTCATTCTAAATCTAGCCAAGATAAAGCTTTGATAACTTTAAGAAATTTAAACCTAAAGGTTATAGAAAGGATCAAAATAAAATTCCAGACGCCACCTTGAAGAAAGTTTTCAAACACAACCCTTGCAAGAAAAGGGGTCAATATATATATATATATATATATATATATATATATATATATATATATATTCTAGGTACAAATATTGGTTGGAAGAAAAGAAAGGAAAACAAGAAGGCTAAGTTATATATCAGTTCAAGCTTTTTATATTGAATATAAAAACGCTGAAGATGGCATCAATGAAAATTTGAAATCATAAATTAGCACTACAATGTTGTGAGTTTTATTTTCAGTTAATGAATATATATTTTTATATTTTTTTGTTATTTATATAAGACTATATATTTTTTATTCACAACATAGTTTTTTAATAAATATTTGTCATGATTTGAAAAAAAAAATTTAATAAAAAAATGCATTGATAATTTTTATGCAACTATAAACAAAAATAAAAGAATAATTAATGTTATAAAATTATACAAGAATAATCAATTACTTGAGAATAATTAATTTCTAAATCAAGAGAATGTTTAATCGGTTTTTAGGTTTTTTTACTCACCCTTAGGTTTAGTGGGTTAATTCAGTTGACTCGGGTTTTTTTTTTGTCTTTTTTAATTGATATTTTTTGTCTTATGACTTAGATCATGTATTTTGCAGATTAACTCGGGTAAACTTAAATCGTTTTATTGTGTCCTATTTTTAAATTGATTTTTTTTCATTTTCAGCCTTTAACAATAAGTTTATTAAAGTTTGAGTTTCATAATTTGTTTTGATTTGATTTTTATAAAGTTATCACAACCTCATGATCTTAATCGCGAATTTGGCAGATTAATTCGAGTTGACATGAGTTATTTTTTTGTTTATTTTCTATGGGATTATCTCAATCTCATGACCCAGTTCACGGGTTTGTTAGGTTAACTTAGGTCAAGTTTTTTTGTTATTTTTTAATGAATTTTTTTAATTTTATTTTTCAACATTGAATGTATTGAGAATTGAACTTCATAATTTGTTTTGATTTGTTTTATATGAGAGGTTATCATGATATCATAATCCAGATCAAGAATTTGGTAGGTTAACTCGAATTGGCCTAAAGCGATCCAATATATTATCTTTTCAATGTTATTTTTTTAAAAAATATGTTGTTTTGAATTTTTGTGAATCAAATTATATTTTTATTGGTTGTTTGAATTACCTTTAGACCCATCAAATCAATCAGGTTATATCAAGTCAATTTCCATACAATTTAAATTTGTTTTTACTAGAAAATATTAGCAATGTCTGGATATTGTTTTTACATGTTAAAAAAAAAATTAATCTGACCCATGGCATAATGTGGGTAAATAATATAATATATACTATTAAACATGGAGAGAAGACTAATCTACCATCCAAAAAAGTTTCCAAAGATACATCTTGTGCAATTAGACTAGTAAATTATGATTGGCAAAATTTTAACAAGCTAGTATTATCATTGCTTATAATATTAATATTATTAGAGGATAACATTCTCATACTAATAAACACATTCTTTCAAGTTCATAATATTCTAATGCCAACATAGAATTTTTTTTTCTGGGTTTTTAATTTGGTGCTTCACTAGCATACATTAAGGAGAAAGTGGATTTAATTAAACAACCTGTTGATGATCATCCTGACAGGGCGTCCCCTTTCTCCTAGTCCTTGTTGGGCCAAGTCATTGGACCATTGCTGTAGGTGGACTCCAATTGCATTCAAGTAACACCCACTCCTTCCATGGAACCCAACAATTTTTCCTTCAGTCTTCGTGGAAGTGAAAAATGTTCCAGTTTCCTCCCCATATGGTCCATACTTGGCCTTGTTGGTATAAAATGTGAGAGATTTTATGACAACGCCCCTGCCTTGATCATCTCCGGTGAGAGAAGCATAATAACCACAAACACTTGTAAGGACTTCATATGGGTAGTCAAATTTGATCTGTTATTTAGCACAAGTGTATAGAATTCCATTAATATTTCACTAGTAAATCGAGGAAACAATCAAAATTGAATTGAATAAACATATAAAATTAGTATTATTGGTCGGTAATTACCATATTAATGCTCCCTTCACTGCCTCCTCCATGCCTAACTGACCAAAAAGATTGGCCATTTCTGTCATACTTAAATTGTATACTATATATGCCTTCTCCTTTTGTCAAGAAAATTTTCTTTACCCCAGAGAACACTCCATCATCCCAAGGCTTGCCTCCAACGCCTCCCCACGGCCCTGATACCAATGGAGCTGCTTCCTTCACTGCTCCAGGGATTACCTATTGAAAACAGATTTTTAGACCGTATGATCATCAATTTTTCACTTTAAAACTACACTCGATTAACCACCATCTTTACTATTTTTTGTTGTATGCACGTAGCTTTATTAAATCAAGACCAAATGCCTCTAAATTAATTAAGGAATACGCACCTCGTATACTTGTTGAACCTCACTGGTCTCGGAGGTCTCGTAAAAAGGTCTAGGTATTGGTCTAGGGACTGGCAACGTTCTTTCTAGGACATGGACTCCAATACTGTCAACAAACCATCCCTTCCTTCCATGAAATCCAACGATGATTCCATTGTTAGACGCAGAGGAAAAAGAAGTCCCTTGCTCTTCTCCAAATGGTCCATACTTCCTTTTGTTGGTGTGAAATGTAAGGGACTTCACAACTGCAGGCCCTCTTAAGATTGTTGATCCATAATATCCTGTTATGTGAGTCAAGATCTCGGATGGATAATCAAAAAGTATCTGTTCAAGAACAAGAAACGAATGGCTTAATTATTAGCAAGCATCCTATGCAATCCGAGGGGAAAAAAACTGTAATAAACAAGGTTGTTTTGAAGCATGTTTGAGGCACCTTGTCCAATCTAATTCCTCCACTTCCTCCATTTTTGCTTCCCCATATTTCTTTCCCATTTAGATCATAACAAATCCGAATCGAAACAACACCTCCGTAACGTGTTAAATGAACTTCACGGACTCCTGTATAAACTCCGTCATCAAATATATTTCCACCATTACCACCCCAAGGTCCATACGACACTGCCTGTTTTGTGTTCATGAATCCATTAGTATTGGTCTCTTTTCTCCTAATAACAGCCTGGAAATAAGTAGAGTTCATTTCAATAACATAATTTAGCTTAATCTGCTCCACCAAAACAGAACAAGATACAGATGTTGGGTTACCAGGTTACCAACCTTGTTGCCTAGTTCATCTTCAAGATCATAATTGTCGTCTTTGTATTTCTCATCTGTCCCATTTGTTTTGTAGTTTCGTGGAGTAGCGAAATTATCCGATGGATTTCGTTGCAGGAGAGGCATCAAGTATACTCCAATGGAGTCGAGGTACCAACTACTGCGGCCATGGAAGCCAACTATCTTGCCTCCAGTCATTGGAATTGAAAAACAGGTTCCATACTGGATACCAAAAGGTCCATACATTTTTTTGTTGCTTTCAAACATTAATGATCGAACAAGCACTGGACCGTATTCCACCGCACGACTACAATGGCCACTAATGGATACAAGATATTCATCAGGATAATTAAGCTTGACCTGCAAAATTGAGTCCAAAATTCTACGTGAAACATCTTAGAAATTGTTCACTCCAGTAAGAAATTTATTAAACAAGCTATATGAAATTTCCAGCTAATAATACTGACCTTGGCTGTTTTAAAACAACCAGTCCCACCATGCTTCTCTGACCACACAGAGGACCCCCTCTTGTCATACTCAAATTGTATGGAATCAATAGTTGCGCCATGGCAGATCACCACTTGCCTTACAGTGTTATACACTCCATCGTCCCACCGTGCCCCGCTTTGGCCTCCCCATGGTCCGACTGAAACATGGCTATTGCCATATCCTTCATAATTCTGTCGCACGCAATTAATTAGTCTTGATCAGAAAACAAAAGTCAGCAAACTTTGAGCAAATGAAAAATTTGCTTGATGGCAACTTACCATTGTGATCCTAGGAAGAGAAAAACCGTATAAATGAAAATGTGAAGAGTTGTGTGTCGAAGTTTAAGACATGGCGTGGGTAGATTTATATAGGCAGCATCAAAGTTGTTTAGTGCTAGGAAATTTATTCCCATGTTCATCAAAAAGGGAAAGAACCCACTTGTCCATGAGGAACCTTGTAAAAGTAGACTACATTTTTCACAAGCAACGCGTCCTTACAGGTCCCATCAGCACCTGCTTCTTCCGGATTAGACACTGTTATTGTCCATATTCATTCCAGTGATAAATATCCAGCCTTCTAGTGAAGTAGATGCATGATTTTCTTGAGATATGCTACTTGTCAGAAAACCAGAAAAGAATTCTTTGGTGCTCTTGATTCCTGTCCTTGACAAGGCATTACATTGATTCAAAGAATTTTTGGAAACTTTACTTCTCGGAATATGAGATTTATATCTCGTTGGCTACATTTCAACAGAACTATATTGAATTCCAGTTACTTGAAAATACAAACAAGAATAACTTTTGAAGGGTTATGATTGGGTTTGCTATTTTATGTTACGGTTTCAAATTAAAATTTAATAAAAAATAATAATAATTTTTAATTTTTTACAACTTCAACCCAAAATAAAAAAAAAATTCTAAAAACCAAGCAAAAAAAATTTTTGATTGGAAAATATTTTTATTAACAATTTTTTGTAATGGTAAATAAACATGAAAAAATAATTTTTAAAAAACCACTTTCATAAAATAACCATGCATTAATATTCGTAATCTACCAACATTGTTAACAAAAATGCAAAAACAGGATTTGGAAATAATTATAAAATTTGACCCAGTCTATTACCCATTTTGAGGCTTAAGTTATGGTTCGACCAAGCTAATATAAAATAATATCATCTCAAAAAAAAATTAAAATAATATTGTTTTTAAAAAAAGTCATTTCATGTCTCACTCAGTTTGGATAGGGTTATGGATTAACTCACAAAGTTATTAAATTTGATAACATCAATTATTACCTATTACCTGGATCAATATGAAACCCTACTCAGATGGGTTATCGGGTTGATTATTGGACCGGGTTTTTTAAATCTGGATGTCCAAAACCAACCCCCATCTTGCTCTATGGATGATAAATATAACACTATCACAGAACCCCCTGGGCTTGAAAAGATCCAAGTTCCAAATTGAGTCAGATGATGGGCCTGGATTGTATTCCAACGAAGAAAAGGCAACCGAGAGAACAATACATACATACATACATACATACATCTTGGTGAAAAGCTATAATTCTATACCATTCCACGTCCTCGGTGTGTTGATTATGGAATTGCATGGATCACAATATCTTGGACAGCTGAACTCAACAAGCAGGCAAGCACCGACGTAAACGGAACGGAGATCTAGCAGCACACAAATTCACAGCACAAGTTAAAAAAAAGAAACAGAGAGAAACAAACGGCAGAAAGAACGGTGTTCCCTTGCTTAACGGTGTCTACCCGTCAATTAAATTCTAATCTGGAGTAAACCCCACCCTATCATCTTTTCCATAATTAAATTCGATGGAATTAAGACATCCATTAATGTCGTCAAAATCTAGTAAACGTCCCACCATTTCCTCCCAAGCTCCATCGCCTTTTTCTCTCTTTTACTAATGAACTCAATTACACTAGCATCGAGAATATCGATAGGATCAAGCTTGTTATTACAGTGCATGATATTTTTAAAAATATATTAAATTACTTTTTAAAAAAATTATCGGCATATTAAAATTAAAAAAACATGTATTAATTTAATAATTTTTTGAGCTAAACATAACTTTAAAAAGTATTTTTATCTCAAAACGGGAAAACAAACTAATTATTGTTTAACTAATAACTCCAAGGTTAGGCACCGTTTCGTTTTGCAATAAAAAGTGTTTTTGAAATGTATTTTTTTAAAATTAATTTTTTTATATTATTTTTATGTGCTGAAATTAAATTTTTAAAAATATATTTTTTAAATTAAAAATATTTATATATAAAAAAAAAATTCTTACATAACGACAAAACAAACTATCAATATTCTAGTCAAAGGTGATTCAATTAATGATTCGTTAAGAAGTTGATTGGCCATATGAAGTGAAAGCTGGAGCCACGTGTTACGATTTGACGCGATTACAGCAAAAAGGACAGGCTAGTAATTGGAAACTTTAATTCTAATCTTTTTTTTCTTTTTCTTTTGACATCATATAAGATCCAAAACCTGTATGGTGATAGTAAATAAATATCACTTATCAACTAGATGGGTTATTCTTGCTATAATTTTGATTTAAATTAAAAATTATTTTTTATTAAAAAATTATAAATATATTTAGTTATAAATCTGAGTCCACATTTTACTCTAAAAGTTAAATTCTTAACTTCTAACTTATAATTATACTATTTCTTATAAAGTCAATTTAACTTATTTTTATTACAAATTACTTATGATAGATAAGTTTTAAATTATAACTCAAAATGAAAATAATAATTTTTATAAATTATATTAAAGGGACTCTAAATTCACATTAATAGAACTCGCTAGCTACCTACTAGTAGCTGCAAATACATACCCTAGGTGGAAGAAAAAATCGATTAGGTGACTTTTTTTAATGTGATTTAACTGTGTTTTTTAAAATTTTAATTTTTTTATTTAAAAATATTTTTTATTGTTTTTATGTATTAATATTAAAAACAATTTAAAAACAAATAAAAATATATTATTTTAATATATTCATAAGTAAAAATCATTTCAAAAAATAATATTTCCTACATTCTCAAATACCCCTAAATCTTCAAACGCAACTTCAGTTCTTTAAGCAACACGTAGCGAAACAAAGTTGGGTGAAAAGAGAGGGTGTGCCACTGTGCCTACTAAAGTGATAT
>Ga0325411_1003868_pt1 | contig 16834 bp, 10 predicted proteins | sample PopdelMetagenome_13_FD_206181 | JGI IMG/M metagenome (GOLD analysis project Ga0325411, IMG submission 206181) | Populus deltoides microbial communities from Bellville, Georgia, United States - Xylem-PdIQD-R4 | ecosystem: Host-associated > Plants > Phyllosphere > Stem > Wood/Secondary xylem...
AATAGATTTGATTTCATAAAAAAAATATGGATAAACCTTGTGTTTACAAAAGGATAGTAAAAGTGGTGTTATTTTTCTAATATTATATGTAGATAACATATTATTATTATTATTAAGAAATGAAATATCTTTACTTTAATCAGTAAGGTTTTAGTTGTCCAAGAATTTTTTTATAAAAAAAAATAAGAAATTGGAAGAAATAATTTATATATTGGATATAGATATCTGTAAAGATAGATTTAAAAGATTGTTTAAATTGTTATAATTCATACTTAAGGTATAGAAGAATTTAAGATTGGATTATTATCTATTTTGCATGGAAAACCTCCCTCTAAAGACATGTGTTCTAAGACACAAATTGAGAGAGATATGATGGAAGTACTATCCTATACTTGGTTATAGGATCCATTAATAGATAAAATAAACTAGAAGTTCAAAAGTATTTGAATTATGATTTTTGTCAATGAAATGTTGGATAAATAGTAAATATTAGATAATATATTTTTTACTCTAAATGGTAGTGCTTTGAGTTGGAAGAGTTTCAAATAAGAGAGCATAACTGTTTCTACAACTGAATAAGAGTACACCTTCATGTTTGAAGAAACAAAGAGGTTGTTTGGATAAAGAAGTTCATCAATGAACTAGGTTGATTCCTAGCATTGTTGATCTAGTTGTCTTATACTGTGATAACAATGAAGTTATTGCATAAGCAAAGAAACCAAGGTCTCATCAATGATCCAAACAAGTATTTAAGAAAATTCATTTGATTTGATAAATCAATGAAATGAAAGTTATAAAGATAGAGTAAGTACCTACCGAAGAGAATTTAGAAGATCCTATTACTAAGTCATTATCCATACAAAAGTATTAATGCTACTTTTTTATGAGCGATTGTCTTTAGTGCAAGTGGAAGATTGTTAGTTTAATATGTTTTGTAGTCAACCAGTTGGTTACATGTGATATTATTATATTCATGTAAATATATATTTATTATAAATAAAGGTTTAATTTATCTTTAATATGCATATAACATCATTTTAATGAATCTAAAGTAAAGATAAAGTTCATAAAACAAAAATAATTTGCAAAGAAAATTATAAAGTTGTTATAATTATAGGATTTTTATTAGATCAAAGCATTGTTCCTAAAATATTCAGAGTCAATGCTCTCTTAAATATTGGATATTCATAAGAACCATAAATACTGATACATATTATGTTCTTTTTTTTTTATGAAAAGAAGTAGTTGTTCTCATAAGTTGAGGTATAAAAGATACCTAAAACTAATATACAGGTGCTTATCATAAGACATGTACACTGAATTGATCCCCATGAGAATTTCATATGGAAAGATCACTTATGTCTATGGAAAGGCTCATGTGACGGTTGTATAAATGATTTTTAAACTTAAGATCACTAAGTCATCTTATATAGAGAATATTATGTTTTGATCCTATTACATGTTATCTTAGTCGAGGTAATGAAATGGAAAACATTAGTTATAACATGAACTATATGAAGGTATTTGAGTGATCAAGAGAGAATTCATTACCCTAGGTGAATTAAAAAAAATATTATATTTGTTCTCAAGTATTATTGACTGAGAAATCCTTAGCCAATGTGGAATGAGATTTGAAAAGAGTTCTAATCTTATTCAAACGATTAATGACTATTATGTAGAGAACAAACATGATTTAACATGACAGACATACTTCATACTTTAATGTTAAATTGAAACATTATTGATGAAAGGATATTAATTACACTGAGAAACCTTTCAGGTTGCGCCTCTCAGCGTCCAAAAATAACCTTCCACCATGTCATTAGAAGTGTAAGTGTGTTCTCTTCTTAGTGGTGTTACACATGTCGGCAATAATTGTTTGGTTTATTTTTTTATTTTCTCTCTCCTCCTCTTAAAATTACAACTTGTCCCTTTTTTGTTGTTGGTATTTCAACTTCGATCCTTATTCTTTTGATTTTTAATTTTTGTTCCTAACCTTTTTGTAGAAGTTTTGTATGATTTCAATTCCATCATTTAATCCCAATTTTTCATATATTATGTTTTTCAATTTGGTTCTCATTCTTTTAATTATTTTTTGAGCCTTTTTGAATTGGTTTTTCTTTTCAATTTCACCCTTCACTTAAAATTTTGTTTTTGTTTTTATTTTTTATTTTGATTCTTATTCTTTTAATTGTTTTTTTATCCTTTTATTTAATTAATTCTTCTTTTCAGTTTCACCCCTCAATCAAAAATAAAATATATTTTATATTTTAATTTTGATCTCTATTCTTTTAATTGTTATTTTTTGTTTGGGATCTTTTTTTGTAATTGGTGGCCTTTTCCAAGTTAATCCTTCAACATTTAATTGGTCGGGAATTGAGATTCGTGGTTTTTTTAGATAGGGTGCTTCTGGTCTAATATCTCGAGTCACGGGTTTGAAAGCTAACTCAAATCAACATCATTTTTTTTAATTTAAATTTATTTTCTTTATAACTTTGTGATTTTTTATGTTTTCTTTTCTAACGAGTTATCCCGATCTCATGATCTGGATTTTAGATTTGGCAGGTTAACTCGGGTTGGCTCGTTTTTTATTCTTCAAGTTACAGGTTTGTAATGCTAACTCAGATTGACTCGAGCCTCTTTTTTTGGTTATTTTTACTCAATTTCATTCTTCCGTATTTAATAGGATGAGAATTGAGCTACATCGTTTGTTTCTTTTTACAAAAATAATTTTTTATAGGTTATCATTATCAATTTTTTTTAATTTAGTTCATTTGTTGTCATTGCATATTCTTTATTCTTATTAAAATAAAGCCAACTTATTTGACTTATTTCGGTCTATAACTCAAGTCTCAAATTTTTTTTTTATTTTTTAAAATACATTTGTGATATCTAAATATTATTTTTAACTAAAAAAAGATCTTGCTGCGTAGCGCGGGTATAACTAGTGTGTATATAAATGAATTTATATATGTAATATATTATTTTTAATAATGATATTCTTAAATAAAAAAAATTGTAAGAATAAAATAAAACTCAATAGTTTACATGAGCACAAGTTGTCCTCAAATCCATGAAAACTTTTTTTTAAAAAAAATTAAACATTAAAAAGAATTGTAAAAGTAAATCCCAAACCATGGGAAAAATAATAGTTTTGTGCTTTTCTTGGACTTTTGAATTTAAATTATTTTTGGCTAACATTTCATACAATTTATTAAAAAAAATTAAATATATCAAATTGATTAGTAATTTTACATATCCGGAAAGTTGCCGTGATATCCTAATAATTATTTTTTTGAATCTATTAAAAAAATTAGATACAAATTGAAGAGAAAAAATACTTAAACAAAAATATTCTTATTATTTATTTTTGTTAATTATGATTCTATTTTCTCAATATTTTATTTATCTGTTCTTTTTTTTAATAAACCGATATATAACTAATAAAAGATCACATACTCTACCTGAAATTTTTCTCAAATTGATATCGAAATACACCTTTAATGTTGCATCGAGCAGGGAAAAAAACAAAAAAGAGGGCAAAATTAGTCAATAAATTGTGGACCACATATAAACAAGCGGAGCGGACAGTGGGCACGTAAAGAACATCCGAACGTAGGAAAATAGTAGCAACGCAGCGGGGAAGGGACGGGCAGTCTTCTAAAATTCTGATCTGTCGCCAAGAAGGAAAATAAATTTCTGCGTTCCCTTTCAAAGCAACAAAAATGGCTATGGCATTGACAAGAGCATCGTGCTGTTCTCTTGCAAGACAAAGAAACCCCCTCCGTTCTATTTTCCTTCGAAACCCTCATCATCAACGCATCAGATTTCGTCATCCTCTCCAAAGCTTCAAATCGTATCCAGCTGGTAGGTACTTTTCACTCCTTTAACTCATCATCCCACTTGTTAATCCCTTCTTTTTTCCTCTTTCACATGATCATCTCAACCATCTTCACTTCTACGTTAATCTAGTTGATGTAATATTGCTCTTGTTATTACAATTGCTATGTTTTTTTCCTTCTTAATTTGCAGGATTTCAACATCGAGTTCGGGCAATACATGAGGCAACCGTCGAGCCTATAACTACCAACAAACAAAATGAGCCTCAGCCTCAGAATTGGAACATTAAAATGCTTTACGATGGAGATTGCCCTCTTTGCATGCGTGAGGTCAGCTCCTTCTCTCTATCTCTATATATATATTCTTTGCTATCTTTCCTCTCTTCTTTTTTTTTTTTTATGGTTTCCAACTCATGTAATATTTCAAGCTTGATTGTATTAATGCAGCTGCTGACTGGTGTTGCTTGATGATTTCTTTATACTATGTTATACATGTTTAATTATGTTGTCAGGTTAATATGCTAAGAGAGAGGAATGAAAGCTATGGCACCATAAAGTTTGTTGACATAAGCTCAGATGAGTACTCACCGGAGGAGAATCAAGGCCTGGACTACAAAACTGTATGTCGATCAACTATTTTATCCTTTTTTTTTCATATGAGAACTATAAGCTTCCAAATAAAACCTAGTGATCCTCACATATCTAGCTACAAAAGTCGAGATCCTGCCCTGTATTGTTTGGCTTGATTGGCACAATGATTATTCGGTGAATCTGAGGCGTGATGCAAGTCTATGTCTATCTGATCAAATATTCAAATGTCTTTTGAGCTGTAGAAAACAACATAACTAAATATCAACTACTTATTTCTTGCACTTTAGAGGAACACTTTGTAGTGACGAATGCTTTTTGTTGCGCAGGTTATGGGAAGAATCCATGCAATCCTTTCTGATGGAACTGTGGTCACGGATGTTGAAGTATGTCTTTATCAATTCTTTATGTTGGATTAGTAGTGCTGCTCTGCCCTTCTTATTGTCAAATCTTAATTTCTATTTATCATATAAAGATGTGGTGGGGTTTGGGAAGTTTCATGTAGGTTTATGGGTACTGTAAAAGCTATAGACATAGTGCTACTGCCAGAGATTAAACTTAAGCATGGCCTATCCGTGAAGAAAAATCAGAGTTCTACTTTTAGATAAACTTTATACTGCTCTTGGAAGGCCTCCATTTAGGCATGTATCCCTTTCAATTATCTGACAAGTTGAGTTGGTCAATATCTGAATAGACTAACTTCTGATTCAGACCTTTTGCATCCGCTATTGCTCTGTAACTAATGGTGTAGATTATAGATACAATAACAGAAAATGTAAAACTTGTGATATTGACAATTTATGCAGGCATTCCGAAAGTTATATGAAGAAGTTGGTCTTGGATGGGTTTATGCTGTTACCAAATATGAACCTGTAAGTGTCATTCTTCGTGATACAGATGGATGTAAGGGTCTGCTGCTTTCATTCCAGGAACATGTTCTTTTGTTTTTTTCTTACTAATAACTAAAAAACCATCCCATTTGCAGATTGCTACAATAGCTGATGCTATATATAGTGTTTGGGCTAAATATCGTCTGCAAGTTACAGGTAAATACTCAATGCATTTGCCACTCTCTGTGATTTTTGGCTACAATGATCTATGTTTTCATTTTCTTATTCATTGAGCATTTAATGGAAATGGCTTTGATTTTAGGCCGACCACCTTTGGAGGAAATCTTGGACACTCGAAAGAAGAAGGTAGGAGTCTGCAGCTGGATAAATTTCTTTAATTCTATTACCACTCACTTAAAATTTTGAATATGTTTTCCATGTTTTTTTTTAATTATTTCAACTTGTTTACAAGAATTGTTGATCAATGATACAACAAAAACACCAGATAACTGGTGTGTTCAAAGATAGTGGATTTATCAATCCGTCGAATCCAATAATTAAAGAATAGGGTTTATTGACTTGAATTTCTGAATCAGACTTCTTCAGACATTTTTCTTGTCCAATATATAGCTAAACCATCCAGAAACCTAGACTGCAGACACTTTTGAGAAGTCATGGTAGCTGTATCTTACAAATTATCTCACATGTATCATTTATGAATCCTCTCTACTGTTGTGTGCCAGCAGTCCTTACTGTCCTTGATTCACTTGGGAGAGAACCCATAAATGTAACTCTCTCCCCTAAACGCCTGGTGAATTTCTTCTATGACGGATAGTGATTGAACCCCGTGCTAGTGCTTCGCTGAACCAGTTTTGAGGTGGTGTATTTGAAAATATTTATGTGAAAACCTGGAATATTTCTATCATCTAATTTTTTTATCCATTATCTTGACATGAATAGTGGTTATTTCTCTAATTGGGTTAGCGAAGTGGTTCCGCATGTACATGGCTCTCATCTAGGAATGATCAGTTGCTTATATAAAACATACCTGGTGAATTTCTTCTATGATGGATAGTGATTGAACCTCATGCTAGTCCTTCACTAAACCATTTTTGTGGTGGTATATTTGAAAATGCTTACGCGACAACCTGGAATATTTCTATCATCTGAATTTTATTTCTCCATTAGCTGAACATGAATACTGATCACTTCTGCAATTGTGCTTAGCAAAGTGGTTCCACATTTACATGGTTCTCTTCATGGAATGATCAGGTGGTTGTATAAAACATATATGGTGCTGATACATGGATGGTCTTTTTGTGTTCTTGCAGGATGAAATATGCAATAACAGCAATGCTTGTAAGATGTGAACTTTGTTCAAAGGTGCCAGTGATCAGGATTTTGATAGAATATTTCATATTCATGTAAATGCTTATTGTGTCATCTTCTGAATCTGGCCTTCATTTAATCTCATAGCAACACTAGCCAAAACCTAAGACGAATGTGTCGGATAAATACTTTCTGCTTCTGCTTTTACACGCTTCATTACACAGATGCTGCCATTGTAAATTTTGAAACTTTTGTTTGTGTTTTGTATACAGAGCATCAACACTTTGCAAGCGCATTAATTTGTTTACAGATTGCTACATTCCAATAGCTTTAAGATAAACCTCAATTCTGTGGAACTGCAGGGCACAACCCACTACCTTTGCATAAGCCAGTATAAATGGCTTCAAGATTGTGTTCTTGCTTTGCAGAATCCCTACCATGATCATCCTAATTCCCAGAAGATATTATTCATTGTCCTCAGATAAGCCACTTTCAAGTTTAGATGTACACCTTTTTTTTGTTTTAATATCTATTATTATTTATTTATTTTTTTGTAGTGTTTCTACTGAAATCATTTGAAAGAATGGGTAGCTTCAAACTCTGCTTCTGTTACATATGAAATCCTAAGGTAGGCCTAAATGTGCATGAAAATTTGCATGCTTCTAGGTATCTGGTATTATGAGCTCTCAGAGCTGTTGATGGTAGTTGTCTCTCTCTCTTATTTTTCCTTTATTCACAAGCGGACACGCCCCTGCCGATGCTTCGACGCTCCTCAACTTGCCATCAAAAACAATGTCAATAATGATCGATTTGTATTTTTTACAAGTGAAAAACCCTCTAAAATGAGTGTCTCTGGTAAAATATCTGATCATATTCATCAGCCAGACAAGTGGATTTTATTTGATTCACCAAGCAATACCAATAGTTATGCTTTTTTCCAGTAGTTATCCTTTCTTCCCTTCCAGCAACTTCACTACAAATTCATTGATATTCATATCAGAAGTTCCACCTACACTAACAGCGCTCCTTGCAAGCTCTCTCCATTTGTTAGCATTCCTCTTAATTTCTTCACCATTCTCTCCGTCCATGACTCCTCTTATGCACTTCTCAAGCTCCTCTCTTGTTACGATACCCACTTCATCTTTCTTAGCTCTCACTCCCACCTTCCATACATCCTCCACAAACTTGGCATTCATTGGCTGGTCACTCCTCTCTGTCACGCATACCATTGGCACACCTAGGCCTAACCCCTCTAACGTTGAATTCCATCCACAATGAGTAACAAAGCAACCGGTAGCTTGGTGAGCTAGCACCTCCAGTTGATTGCACCATGATACAACCATACCTGTCTCACCTACCGAGTTTAGAAACTCAGTTGGCAACTTTTTTTCTGATTCCTTCAAGACCCATAGGAAGGGCCTGTTGCTTGCTTTCAAACCCCATGCGATTTCTTCAACCTGTTCAGCTGAAATGTTTCCCATGGTTCCGAAAGACACATATATCACTGATCTTGGTGGTTTTGTGTCCAGCCATGTGAAGCACTGACTGCTTGTTGGCTTCCAAAGACTAGCCCCATAAGCTCTATCTCCATCAATTTGTTGGTCGAGGTAGGCAGATGGCACCATCGGACCGACCATCACCAGTGGCCACTTTCCTCGCATGGCCTTTACTAACTTTTTAACCGTCAGAGTAGCAAACAAACTAGAGATTAATTAGCTGTTTAACAACTTGCTGGCATATCGAATGGAAATTTAAACCATAAAAAAGAAAAACATGAAATTATCTTTGGTTCTGACAAGGAATGGTTGAACTCAAAACTTGTATATAAGAGTTTGTTGTCTTTTCTCCCTGACAATCTATGATGTCTTTCCCTTAATTAGCCTCTCTCCAAAAATCATTATATTTTAAGTAGGTTGTCTAGTTAAGCGCTGAAGCTATATGTGAGCATGCATAGAATAAAATACTGTTACCTCAATCTCCAGATCTTCAAACGAATTGCAGAACACCCAGTCATCTTCATTTAAACTGTGAAATTTCTCCATGATTACTTCCAAATAAGCAGTCTGACTTGTTGGTTCTGCCAGAAAGCTTGGCAAATCGCAGCAGCCTAGCGGAGGAAGGCCAGGCAGGGACACGGTCGCTGTTTGTTGCTTCGAAGGCAAACTCAAGAGGCCAAGATCAATTCGCCAATACATGGAGCAGACAGAAGCTGAGGTGGTCATGAACGCAGCAGCATATATGCCTAAGTCTCTAGCCACATCAAGAGCCCAAGGCAGCATGGAATCATACACAATACAGTTAACAGGTGAACCTGAGGCTTTGAACTTAAATACGAGTTCAGTCAAAGTTCGTGAACCAACAGTTTTGAATGCCTCTAAGTAGACATCCAAACTTGATGCTTGCTTGAAGCCACCTTCATCAAAGCCATCAGAGATGGGTTCAACGCCTACTGTGGGTGCATCTATGGAGTTGACAGTGTAATAAGTGGTGGCAAGAGTGGCCTTGAGCCCTTTGGAAGCCAAGCGCTTAGCAAACTGAAGGAGGGGGTTGATGTGGCCTTGAGCTGGATAAGTAAGAACAATGACATGACTTTTTTGTTTGTCCATCACCTTAATTTGTTTTTGCTGCTGCTGCTGCTGCTAGGTTATACTTAGTGGCTATTTATAGGCCTTTCTTGGGGTGTGATTTACTGTTAGACAGTGGAAAATGGCGGTTCCATGTTGAAAAGTGGAGCCATGTTGGCATTTTGAAAGAAGAAGAAGAAGAAGAAGAAGGAAAGATGCATTTTAATCTAATGGTTCCGGGTCCTACACGCATGGCCCCCTTCTTTCTCATTGGATACCTTAAGATTACCTTATCACTACCCGCCAAGATGTTAACGAAGCACTTGGAATTTGGAAATGGAGATTAAGCAGTGATCTTCAAAATTCTAAAATTAAGAAAGGAGACATGGGAGAATGGTTGAAAAATATTGATACTAGAAAAAACAAAAAATGCAATCAGGAAGGACATAAAGCAAAGCGTCAAGGATACTTAATTGAAAAACATTTTTATTGATACGTGGAGATGATATGTTACAGCCTGTTTTTTTTTTTTCTGTTCACAGAGAAACCTAAATTTAAACTGAAATAACTCTTACTTATTTGTTCCTTATATATATATATATATATATATATATATATATATATATCCAAAAATAAATTAACTTGAAATTATGTCATTCAATGTCAAACATAAGTAAAAAACATGGGAGTTCACCTAAACGATTTAACGGGTTCAAAAACAACTTAGATAACTGGTAAAAATATAATTTAACTAAAAAAATTCAAGACGATATCTAAAATACTGATACGATAACATATTGGATCGACTCAGATCATAAGACCATACTAGGGTTAGCTCACAAAACTCATGACCTGGATCATGAGACTATAATAATTTTATAGAAAACAAACTGAAATATATGACAAAATATAATTCATAATCAATCAAATATTGAAGATGTTGAATGATATAACTAGAAACAAAAAGGTTGATTAAGAAAATAAACAAAACAAAACTTGAGTCAATTGAATTAACTCGTCAAACTCATGATATGGATCATGAGACTAAGATTACCATAAAAAAAAGAGCAAATCATAATAAATTATAAAGTTCAATCTCCAATAAACCAAGTATTGAAGGATGAAATTAAAGAAAAAAAATAATTTAAAAAAAATATTTGGCCGAAATAGAACTAGAACATTCCGGGTGGATTTCCAGAACGAGCCAAGATTCTGAATGAGATGAAATTAGTTTTGGTTTTTTCTATTTTTTAAACTGGAACAAAATATATCGATCATTCCAAACAAAAAATAATGAAATTGACAACCTTTCATTTAGTAGTTTTTTGGCACGCGAGATTATATCAAAAACAATTTAACCTAAAACAAATATCTAGTCCGCTGAGGATTCTTTGTCTTTGTTATTAAACTCAACCCAACATATCAAACTTAAAAACTCCTAACTCAATTCCTTGCCTAGTCCGAGTTTCAAGTTAAATCATGTGTAAGTTATCTCGACATGAGGGGTTTAGAGGTAGCCCAAATGATCGTTAAAAAGTGTGGTTTGGCTTTTAAAAAAATCATGATGATGTTTTTTTTAATATAAAGACAACGACGTATTAGATCGACCCGAGCTTCATGGCTTAACTCGGCAAATCCCTTACTCGAATTATAGACTCCAATTGGTTTATCAACTTTGTTTTAAAACTATTTTCTATTTAATGATACGATAAAAAAAACGCTAGCAAAATTGAGTACCAACCAAATATCAGGATATTTATTTAATATGTGTTACCCTCATAAAAAGCAAACCAAAACAAATTATAAAGATCAATTCAAATCAAAATGGAAAGAACTCAATAAAAAAAAACAAAATGGAAGATGGAATTAAAATGGAAAAAAAATATTTGACATTGTTATTAAATTCAACCTAACAAGTCAACCTTAAAACCTTCCAACCCAACTCTTTGTCTCTTTTAGGTTTCAAATTTACCCATATAGGAGTTGACTTTATATGACTCAATTAACTTGACATGTTCAAAAATAAACTGGATAGCAGGTAAAAGCGTGATTTGACTTTAAATTTCTTTCAAGATAACATCTTTTATTAATATTAAAATGGTGAGATATTGAATCGATTTAGGTTTTGCATCTTAACTTGTAAAACCCTCAACCATATCATTGAATCCACTATATTTAAAAATTTTAATTTTTATTAAATTATTTTTTAACTTAATGATATGATAACAAAAATAAAACAATATCCTCATTATTCTACATGAGAGTGAAGGAAAAAAATAATAAATATGATCAATTAATCTAATAACTTCATCAAAAGATTTTAAGATTTTATTTTCATTGAATATTAATGAGCAATCTTTAATTTATTGCTTTTGCATACTTGTTACAAGATAATTGAAAAACAAATTGTTAATGCTCCCATAAAAATCATAAAAATTATGACAAAAATAAATAGTAATTTTAATATTATGTTAAGCTTTTTTATTCAATCCATTTTAATAAAAATTAAAAAAAATTAAAAGAAAATATAAAAAGGAGCAATGTGCATGTCCAAGGATCTAGGATTGTCAAGCCTTTAGAGAAGTGGTTTGAAAATCAAGCTCGGATATTTTGGATCCAAAAAAACCATTTTTGACCTATTTTTTACCTAACAAACGAGACTTGAAAGATTCAATATTTACTTCATTAACAAATGCACAGATACAAAATGATAATCCACAAGATAGCTACAGAATCCCAAGCATACCAGTGTCTTTGCTTGCATTCGAGCTTCAACTCAAGGGGCTAAAACCAGTGACCTCCTAGTTTCAAGCACCACATATACAAATTTACAAGTCAATACAAGGATAGACATTTCCTAATTCTCCACTCAGAGCTAGGGTTTTAAAAACCAGCTGCATCTACAACTATGGAAACTCCATCTTGCCTCCACGACTGCAGGCAAAACTATACTCGCGGAAGCACTGACTAAATACATTTGCAACTGTGAACTGGTGAGGTTTTTATGGCTCATCACTCTAATATCTATGAGTTTCTCGACCACAAGCTTTTTTTTGTAGCCACAAGCTTCCTGACGGAGAACCATTTCAACACGCAAGAGATCTTTGCCCATCTCCTCTGAGCCTTATAAACAGCAACAGCCGTAGAGCGCGCCAACAGGAAGCCATCAACTGCACTTTGCAAATCAGCTTGTGTTTCTAAACTGAGGTTCTGAGACTGAAGATCTGTATCAAAAAACCGCAAATGTTCCTCGTCACAGAAAGCGTGAGCCAAGGAATCGGTGTCACAAATGAGGGAGTTGGAGACTTGGCCATTGAAGTTCAGAGTCTGGTCATATCTAAGACCCATATTTTCAATACCCTGCAAGGCATAATCATCCAATCCATTCACACCCCCAACAGTATATATAGACGACATGATATCTGGAGAAGATGCACTTGGTTGTGCATAATCAAATCCACCTATCTTTTGTGAAGCCAAAAACTTGCTTCCACTAGAATTTTCTGTCTGGGGTGAGCTTGAGGTGTAAGCAACATCAGACAATTGTGAAGAGCCACCCACCAGAGATGCTTCATCATCAAAAGATACGACTTGCTCCCAATGTTCAAATGCAGTGATTACCAAGTTTTGACCATCAGCCTGAAGGCAGAGTTGAGTATAAGAAGCCACAATTGACAGACAGAAACAAGGAGTGGAAAAAAAAAGAGTACAAATCAGTTGGAAGGTTATGAAAGTTATAAGAGAACTTTGCCTTTTCAGTTTCAGACAGCTTATCAATAGGAACATACTGGCCTTCTGAAAGCAATCCCATAACTTGTCCAACAACATTAAAGACTACACCAGTTTTCTGTTGAGAAACAGGAGGGCAATACAAGTGTATTATCTTATCAAGCACACAAGTTCGAGCATGCTCCACAGTAACTTCCCACATCTTAGCAGACATGCCCGTGCCAAGAATCTGCATGTAACCCCACAAAAATGTAATTTTTATGCTACTCCAAGACTATGGAAACAATAATTTAAAGCAGTCGTTGTTGTTGAAATTCTTGTAAGGTCATAAAACTTGAATGAGACAGACAAAACAAGAGGCATACGGTATATTATGTTCATAGTTTCTGATTCTCCTTTATGATAATAAACAAGACGTTGAAGGTGCAGTTCCCAGGGAAAATGAAGAAAGATGATTAACTCAGATGGACACAGTGTCCACCATGGTTCAGGAAAAAAAAATAAAGCAGACCAGTTGGATGCATATTTGATGGTGTTACATTGACATGTCACAGAAAAAATATCAAGCAGAATGGTCACAACTTGGACATTGGCAAAGTATCATGTTTATCCCTAGTCCTTAAAATGACAAGCTATTTTAGTTGTCCATATGAGAGGTAGTTTTTGTTTTTAATAAGTTTCTCTCGGTTTTCTAAAGTTGAACATAAAAAAATTATGAATGGTCCCTCTTAAAAGCAACAAACAGATAAAATGATGAGGATTGAACCAGGTACCCAAAAGCTTCAGTAAGAATACATCAAGGAAGTATAAATTATGCAATGTTTATGATAAAAGCAGTAAATTCTTACATGGCGAAGCCTTGTAGGATCTATGAAGAGAAGGATCAGAAAATCCTTCACAGTATTGATATTCTCCCGACTCAAACGCTTATGGAAAGCTCCATCTTTGCCAATCTTCTCTAATCTCCAAACTTCATCAAACAGAGATGGGGGATGGTGCTTCTTGTACACTGCAACCAATTGACAAATGGTTAAGAGTACAGTTTATTCTCTCTGTTTTATGTGTTTTCCAAGCTGATAGCTCTTTACCCTGATAACTTTAGTATAAACTTCCAATGACATGTCCAAATCAGATAATTCAGATTGCCAATTTTATTCTTCACTTCCATCATTTCATTTTCTGCCTCATGTAATCAACAACTTGAATGTGTAATGCAGAATTACAAAAAAAAAAAAACTCATAAAAATTTTGTGCCACGGGCCAAGATTAAAAACTTTATCCTTGGCCCCAGGCAAATGTGCACAGTTCAAAAACCAATAACTCACCTGTTTATAATAGAAAAGGTTTTAAGATTTTTCATTCAGCATGCAGATTTTTGGGGGTTGAACACAAGTTTTTATTTTTGTTAGATTCAAATAAATTAAAATATCAATCATTTTCTGAATTGGCTACTTATAGGGGACCATGGAGTGTCGATTTTTTTCTGTTGATCTGCTGTACCATAGTTTTCACAGGGTATAATTATTGCATCTCCACCATCAAAGAGAGTTCACGTTTTCAAAATGAAAGTATCTTGAACAACTCTACTCAAAGTATCCTAATCCGAATTTTTTCAGACACCATTTCAATTTCATAGTTTGAGCCTTTTGAGGAAAACAGTAAAGGAATGCCATAAACAAATACACACACTCACATTCTCCTCGGTGATCCCTGACGATGAAGGATTCTGTCTTTGCTTCCCTTATGCTAGTGCCATCAAAGTTGTCCACAGCTCTTACCCCAAGCCTGAACTTGCGGCTTCTTGTCCAGCTTGAATTATCTGTAAATGAAATTTCACCAACCAAACAAATCCCCTCTTTAAGATTGAGGAGTACATCTCCAGTAAGAAGGGGTTTCTTTCCTTCTCTCTCTCTTACAATGTTATTCTTAAATTCCTCAGGTGTCCAGTTCTCAGCCTCATCACCATCAAAATCACCCTCAAGAACAACAATTTCCACTCTGGAAGAAGATTCGGGGCCAGAGTTGACAATTTTCCCAGTAAGAGTATCGACCAAAACCACTTTAATTGCAGGACCTTCTTCTCCTTCAATACGAGCTCCAGTGAACACTGGAAGTGAGAGGTTGTTTGCGAACTGCAGTTTTAAGCTTCTTGATTCAGAGGAATCTATCCCTTTCCCAATGCTCCTGAAAAAAGACGGATAGCCACACAAAATCCATTACAAGGGTAGTGGGGATCACAATCTTCTGAGTGCACATATTTCTCGCTTCTTCCTATTACCTTCTAATGGATACACAAACCACTCAACACCTTCCGGCCAATGATTCTTACCTTTTCATGTTAGCCAAATGTTTCCTTAGAGCTAATTCGACTTCCTCCTTTACCTGTAAGAGAATAATACAAAAGGTGCATTACCACTTTTATATGATCAACTATATTCCTTATATATAAACTACTGCTACAAGATGTGGGAGATCAAAAATAATGTGAACTAAGACATTATGTTCCATTTGACAAACCATTTGGTTATTTTTTAATCATCCAAACAGATAACAAAGAGATAACATGTCATGCACAACATTCTTCCAATACTTTGGAAGATTTATAGATGCAAACAGGAGAGGAAAAAAAAAAGGAAACATCTTAACTTGTTAGCATTCATCATTCAAAACACACTGCATAGGTTTTTAAAGGATATATTTCGTTCTCAACAGACTAAGCATAGTAACAAGACTTGGAAAGTTGCTGAAAGAACAGCAATTCTATATAATATAGAAAAATTCTTGGTGATAGTAAGATGAACTTGGAGAATTAAAATGAAGGTAGAAGAAAAGGCCTGAAGTAGCCAATGGCCTCTTCTACCATTAACAGAGACTTCAAGTCCATTCTATGTTGGACCTCACTTTCCTTCTCTTATTCACAGCACTCATTAACCAACTTGAAACTGACACTCTAAAATTCAGCTTATTAGCCTTAGACACTTCGTTTCACCATGATTGACAGCTTATCCCGAGAGAAAGAGACAAGAGAGAGGTGGTGGAAGAGGGAGGTAATAAACAATCTTTACAATTTGCAAAAGCAACTTGTTAAAATGCACTTAGGCATGGGGTTCCTGCTGTTTAAATCTAACAGATTGAGAGAGACACCATTCTGGTGCAAAATAGACCTCTTCTAATCTTTAGAAAAAGAAACTTCTTTAGTAACCGAATGCTCAATAGCTGGAGAAGGCAAGAGCAACACAAACTGGGATCATTTGATCAGAACATATCATTATGGAGGGAGTTGCGACCATCAGAAGGGGCAGGGTAGCTTAAATATGCTACTCTAAAGCTTCCATTAATAACGACTGGAAGTATGCAAGCTGCAAATTATGTCAAATGGAGAATGCTATGTTTGTAAGGACTAAATTGATGCCTTCATTTGTATTGAACATTATTCAAGCTCGTAAAATTCAATGAACTATGCACCATCTATGTATGCGATACTAAATGGAAGGTCCAAGAGCAAAACAGGAAGGTTCCGAATACAACATCAAAGCTCAATCAACTGTATGTGATATAGAACATTCTGCAATACGACTGATAACGAAAAACACATACCACCCTACGTATCAATGGCTCCAGAATTGGCTCTAGCAAATGCTGAACTGATTGCACTTTAATCACCTCCTGAACCACACTAAACATCATTAACAAATAGATTAGAGACCAAAATGCGATAAGGGAAGAAAACTTCAATAAGCACTATAATCATATCCAATAATTCTACCCTCCGTCCCCCCAGGTGGCCCAATAAAGAGCCAGTTAAGGTTTCCCTCATCTTCAAACTCTGCCTCGTGGTTTAATTGACATATAATAATGAACAAACCACATGCATGAGCAATCTCAAGCAAGAACCAATACAAACCCAACCAAGTTTTCAAATTTTTTTCAAAAATTATCTTAGCAAAGCATATTC
>Ga0325411_1003869_pt1 | contig 16831 bp, 21 predicted proteins | sample PopdelMetagenome_13_FD_206181 | JGI IMG/M metagenome (GOLD analysis project Ga0325411, IMG submission 206181) | Populus deltoides microbial communities from Bellville, Georgia, United States - Xylem-PdIQD-R4 | ecosystem: Host-associated > Plants > Phyllosphere > Stem > Wood/Secondary xylem...
AGATTTAACGATTAAGGAAGTTTGACTGGTGTTATTAATATAAAATTCATTTAGGTAATCAGCCTCTATAGTGGTGACTACTGCAAAGAACAATGATTTGTATTACATACCAATGCAGGTGAAATGTGAAAGAAGATCATAGTGAATTATTGCATTTCATATTTCATTTGTTTGTACATAATTATTTATTGAGCTTTGCACCTACCACTTTCTTGTTTCATTCTCAGCATTATTATTTACTCATTTCTATAGAAGGCATGCATAACTTCAATATGGCACACACCTTGATTGATGTCTTGATAATCTACTACCAGTATTTGAAACATTTATACTCCAGACTATAATGAAAGTGATGAGGACGCTAAACCATTTTGGAGCGGGGGTTTGAACGGAAAAAATTACTTGAATGCACAGCTAGAGCTTTAAACATGTATTATGGTAATTATATGCGTAAAAAACCTTATATAGTTTAATACAATACAAACATGAGATGATTGACTGAAATTTTAAAAGAATATTGGAAACAATGTCTTAGCATGTTTGGGATGGAAGGATCGATATTGCAAAGCTTGTACTATGATTTAAAATCATAGGATTAGCTAAAACATTGAAGAAGGATGGGTGTTCTTGGAAAGGTGGCCATATTTCTCTATGAAATAGCAAGTTCAAGGAAAAAAATTTAATATTCAGGTGTTATTGAAACTATTAATTGATTTTTTAATGAAGAGCTAAAAATGGTCTGTTTGTTCAAAGTAGATGTTATAAAACCAAAAGATCTTAAATTTTGAAACATTTCATAAGAAATTACGATGAATCTAAAGCATATATCTCAATTTAAGGTAACACAAATGTAGTTCTTAATCATTAATGGAAAATAAAAATTATTTTAAAATTGTTGTTAATTATTTACAATCTAATAATATTATTATTTTCATATAGAATTGCATTGGTGTGATTGATGTTACATATGTGCATGCTTATATATCTCAAGAAAATTAAATACTATTTATCGGTAAAAAAGATGTATTGTCGCTCAACATAGTGGTTGCATGTGGCTTTGATATGCAATTCATGTTTGTTTGGGAAAAATGCGAAGGTAATACACATGACACTCATATTTTTTCTGAATGCTATTAACAATCCCAACGTAAAATTTTCAAAAACATGAGAAAAATTAAATGTTATTTTAACTATAATTATGGTTAATCTATATTTGTGAAATTACTAACAAATTCTTACTTGTTTTTACAGGGAAATATTATTTAGTTGATATTTGATACCCAAATAAGTATAGATATTTAGGTCTATATAAAAGTGAGAAATATCACTTGTAAGATTTTCAGCGTCAAGGACAACTAAGAATTCAAGAAGAAAAATTCAATTGTGCAAACTAATTATTATGCAATGTGATTGAACGTGTTTTTGGAGTGTGGAAAGAGAAATAAAGAATTTTACAAAATATACCCGTGTATCCGTATAAATCACAAGTTCAAATTGTAATGGTATTAATAGCATTACACAACTATATTAGAAGGAAGTCGTAGGAAGATGTGACATTTAAAGAATATGTTCGTAGTCCCAATTTTATTTCCGATGATTTTTTAACTGATGTCATTCCACATTCATAAAGCCTTGAAAACAAGAGGCCTTCTCAAATTGATTATGTTCGTGATGAGATTACAAGTAGTTTAATGTGGCAATAAAAGTAGGACATTAATGTCACAATTTTTTTATATTAAAAAATCAATGCACAATAATATAATTCACAACTACAAAATTACTATATGTTTTTTAGTCATTTTATTACAAACAACACTTTCAAAAGAATTGTTTTTTACTCAACAATAATTTTAACTATATTTTCAACCAAACATATATTTTAATCCAATAAGTCAAAAGTAAAAATGATTTTATAAAACATATTTTTTTCAGACCATAACCGTAAAAGCTTTCACACCAAACACACTAAATGTTTCGTAAAATGTAAATGCCATGTATCAATTTTCTAATCTTACAATTCCTTTTACCAACTGTCTTTTCTAAAAGAAAAAAAAAACAAAGGAAAATATAAATTTAGGGTAATTGATGTTAGATGGGGTAGGCAATTCATAGTCCATTACATGCACACTATTTTTTTAATCTTGGAATTTATTAAGAGGTTACTTGAAGTTTGCTTAGAATAATTACTAGATTGGTCGTTTACTGTGACATTCAAGGTGTAATTAGTGGCCAAATTTGAGAAATATAAGAAAGTAATTTATGATTTTGGCATGTCTATAGACATTCATTAAAAAAAAAAGTTAAATTCTTCTTTTATGTTTTTTTTCATATTAAAACCTTTTATTTTTTTTAATTTTTTAATATTTTTTTATGTTTAATTAATTTAAATTAAAGTTCTTTATATTCTTGAATTTTACTTCTTACGAATATTTTAAACTTTAAAATTATATTTAAATGTTTGATTTTTGATAAAAATATATTAAAATAATTTTTATCAAAAATTATTTTTAATATCAGCACATCAAATTAATAAAAAATAACAAAAAAAAATAATTAAAAAAAATAAAATAAAATTTAAATTATTTTAAAATTAATTTTTAAACACAAAAACAATCCGAGTCCAATGCCCAAATTCGGATAAATTCTCGTACTAATATGATTCTGCCAACTGTGCAGATCTAATTGGCTTGTTAAAAGATCGAAATAATGATTCAACTAAGGCCAAGTAAAAACATCCTATCCTATATTTTCTGCCCTTTTGAAAATTCTCCTTTAGCGCAGAGTCACTAGTCAGTCAGTCACACACTCACACCTATAAGGCCGCCGCCGCCGCCACCTCCTCCTCAACTTCCTTCATTTTCTCAAATCAATCCTTAACTCCTAGATTGTCCAAACTCGTGTCCGTACAGTACGAGGTTAGAAGACTTGGGCTGTCCAATTCAGTTAACAAAAATGTCCAGTGCTGCTGCTGCAGCTACTTCTACTACAGTTCCTCCTCATGGAGTAGAGGAAAAAACGGTGCAAGAAGAACTCTCTCTTCCGATTGTACTGGCAGATCGTGTCATAAAATCAACCCAAGAAGCTGAATCTTCAAAGCAAGACTGTTCTGACTTGGCAAAACAAGTTGACCACCTTTCCCAAATGCTCCGCTCTGCCGTCCGCCTTGCCATCTCCACTCCTTCCCTCTATGATCGTCCTCTCCGCCGTATCGCTTCCGACATCACCAAAACCTTGACCGTGCACTAACTCTTGTCCGCAAATGCAAGAAACATAGTGAGGTACTTCGTCAAGTGTTTTCTATCACTACAACTGCTGATTTTCGAAAGTTTTCGAATCTTTTAGAGTCTTCTATTGGTGATATGAAATGGTTGCTTTTGATTTTTGAGTCTGATGGTGGTGCTCATTTGTCTTTGTTTCCTATTGCTAGTAATTATCCTATTCTTGCTTGGGTCTGGTATTCTATTTCTTCTGTTCAAATGGGTCAAGTTAAGGATCGTGTTGATGCCGCCAATCAACTGGCTTCGTTAGCGCGTGATGATGATAGAAATAAGAAGATGATTATTGAAGAAGGTGAGATTTTTCCTTTGTTGAAGTTGCTTAAGGAAGGTGCTTCTGCAGAGGCACGAATTGCTGCTGCCACTGCACTTTTTAATATTGCTAATGATAAACATAGAGTCAGGTTGATTATTGACGCGCTTGGGACTTCGATGATTGTTGGGGTTTTAGAGGATTCACCAATGAAGGTTCAGATTTCGGTGGCCAATTTTGTGGCGAGAATGGCAGATTTGGACGATAATGCACAGGAGGAGTTTATGAGATTTAATGTGACAAGACCATTGATGTCTTTGTTGTCTAATCATTTGGATTTGGAAGTAGTGAATGATAATCCTGTTAAAACTAGTATTCCCTCACTTGTCGAAATGAACAAACAATTAGCTTATAAGAATATTAAGGCTAATTATAATTCGGACAGTAGTAGCCATGGTGGTTCACATAATAAGAAGGAGAGGGAAATGGAGACACCAGAGGTACAGCTTAAGGTTAAGGTTAAGGTTAAGGTTAGTTGTGTTGAAGCATTATGGAAACTGTCAAAAGGGAGTTTGTCTAATAGTAGAAAGATTACGGAGATGAAAGGCTTGCTTTGTTTGGCAAAGATTGTTGAGGGGGAAAAGGGGGATGCAGTTTAATTGTCCGATGACCATTACAGAGATCACGGTGGTGGCAGAGTCCAATGCTGATCTTAGACATGCAGCTTTTAAGCCTAATTTGCCTGGTGCCAAGGTGGTTTTGGATCAGCTTTTAAGAGTGATTCAAGAAGAAAGTGATCCAAAGTTGCAGATTCCTGCTATTAGGTCTATTGGTTGCTTGGCTCGAACATTTCCTACAAGGGAGACTCGAATAATGAGGCCTTTGGTTTCTCATCTTGGTAATAGGAATGCGGATATCGCTACAGAAGCTGCAATGGCCTTGGGGAAGTTCGCATGTCCAGAAAATTTCAATTGTTCAGAGCATTCAAAAGCAATTATAGAATTGGATGGGTTCCCCCTTTAATGAAATTACTACGGTCTGGAGATCAGCTCAACTACAGGGACTTGTATTATTGTGCTACCTTGCATTGAATGCTGGGAACAGTAAGGCTCTTGAGCAAGCACGCGCTTTGAATGCTCTTGAAGGGACTGCTCGATCTGTTTTAGCTCAACATCCTGATTTGAAGGATTTGATTGCCAAGGCCATACACCTCCTCATTCTTTATCATGCTGGAGCTACTCTCAATAGACAGTCTCTGGCATCATGATTACCACCGTTGCCAAAACAACTCATCCTTGTGAGTGTTGTAATATACATTAGACTAGATTCTTATAGTCATTTGATGAAAACTTAGTTGATTAGGACATGATTGTTGAGCTAGATTCAGTGCATGCTTGAGAAATGTATCAGATTTCAGTTCCACCTAATTGAACTAGGTTTTCTAGCTTTACTGTTAATTATTGTCAAGTTTTTTGTTTGTTCTGCAGTTTATACATTTATATTCAACCTTGCTTTACAGCTCTGAAGATACCCCTGCATCAGGGTTGGTTTGGTTTACAGCTTGCAATTTAATAAGCTTGTAGTAAGCAACCTTCGACTGAATTTCTCCAGAATTGTGGTTTCCATGTTCTTAAAAATTTCTACCTTGATGTTTATTTCTTTCTTCAAGACATGATCACAGCATGAACTTTGTGAGTTTTACTTCTGTAGTTTCCGCCTCTGTTTGAGATTGCTGTTGGATTATTGTTCCACCATTGTAACCACTTGCAGCAATCCAAACACTTCACGAGGATGTATATGTCAATATACTCAAAAACCGAGAATCAAGAGAGTTTTTGAAAAACCTTCCAGCCGTTTCTCTTTTGCTGTCTTTTTATTCCCCCTCTGTTGCCCTATACATAGAATATAATGTTTTGCTATATAAGGAGTCTAACTGATTCCTTAAAATTGGTAAGATAATCTTTATAGCTAATATTAAAGAGTTCTAAATTGTATAAATTCCCAATTATGGTAACATCGCCTTTCAAAGTAATCAGTCAATCAGTAGCAATTTGCTAATAAGAAATTGATGCTACTGTCAAGGCATAGCTTTGGTGAAGACATCAGCTACTTGGAAATCAAAAGATATATGTGGAAGAGATATCATTCGATTTTCCAAGGTGTTGCCAACAGAATGACAATCAACTTCAATATGTTTGGTGCGTTCATGGAAAACGGGATTAGTGGCAATCTAAATAGCACTTGTGTAATCAGCATTAAGTGGGGGTAGAAGTGGTCTAAGGAAACCCAAGCTCTTTAAGAAGACTGCGCAGCCATACAATTTCAGAACAAGCAGTAGACATATCACGATACTCGGTCTCGGTAGAGGATTTAGAAACATGATCTTGTTTCTTACATTTCCAAGAAATTAAGGTCACCAACCCGTAGTAGATCGACGTGCATCTGGACACCCAACTCAATTAGCATCATTATAGGTAACAAGTTGAAGAGAGGAGTTGGTAGGAAAGAACAACCCATGAGTAGGTGAACCTCGAAGATATTGGATGATGCGTCAAACTGCAGCAAGATAGAGATGTCGAGAAGAAGACATAAACTGACTAACTTGATGAACAACATAGGATATATCAGGTCGAGTAGTGGTCAAGTAGATAAGACTTCCAATCAGGCTCCTATAGAGAGTAGGATCTTCTAGCAGGCCCTCTTTTCTGTATTTGACATTTACTTTCATAGGAGTATCAACAAAAGAAGTGTCCTCTAAACCAGCCATAGTGATAAGATATTGAATATATTTATGCTGGTTCATGAAAATACCATGGGGTCGATGATGAACTTCTAATGCTAAGAAGTATGTGAGCTAACCAAGATCTTTCATATGTAAAGTTCTATGTAATTGCTGTTGAAGCTCAGTAATCAAACCACAGTCAATGCCAGTAATGATAATATCATTCACACAAACCAAGAGAAGGACTATGTCCAACGCAAATGTGTGTAAGAAGAGAGAAGGATTATACTGACTTTGTGTAAAACTAAAAGAAAGAAGTGTACTGCGAAACTCTCAAACCAAGCCCATCACCAACAACACTGATAAACAAAGAACTGCCATCAGCGATATTAATTTTCAGATTTACATCATAATTTCTAACATTGGAAAGAGGAACAATAGTATTGGTCATATGGATAGAGGCACTAAAGTCTAAATACCATGGCTTAGAAGGAAATTTATGATTACTTGAGAACCCAAAAGCAGAAAGAGCATAAATGATCATCTGTTGTACCATTTCAGGAGTAAATATATTCCGTTTTGTTATAGGAACAACAGGCGAGGCAGCATGCAGTGCAGCAGAACTAGAGGCACCAATGAAGGCATGATAAGTAGTTCCCTGCTTCCTTTCAGGTCGAATGGGACAAACAGAGATGATATGACCATGTTTCTTGTAATAGTTGCAGAACTTCTTAGGGCAATCCCGAGCAATATGACCAAAAGCTTTACAACTAAAGCATTAGACAATATGCATATCTCTACCCTTATTTCTCCTTTATGCTGCATAAGCCACAAAAATAGGTGCATTAACATTTTCCCTATGTTCTATAACAACCTAAGTTACAATACGTTGTTCCTCATAAAAAAGTTCACTCAAACAGGCATCTAAAGATGGTACAGGATGACAATTCATCATATTAGAATGTACAATTTCAAAATCAGAACAGAGTTTTATCAAGAATTGATCTCTCTTGCTTGTTTCATGCACTGCTTGAACAACAGAGAGAGCTGTAGCTGACACATTAGCATAAATAATATCTGAATAATTAGCCCAAAGATTTTGTAAACCAGAAAAGTATTCCTCAATGAAGAGACTTCCTTGCGTGAAGTTAGTTATCTCATACTCCAATGGAAAACGTCGAGCTGTGTTGTCTTGATTGTAAACCTTATTTAGATAATTCCACATAGTAGTAACAATTTTATAAGGCCTTAGATTGGGAACAAGGTGAGGTTTTACTGAGCTAAGGATCTAGGTCATAACTCGAGCATCCATGATTTCCCATCTAGACAAAGCATCAACATTTGTAGGTGCAGGATTACTCCTATTAATATGAGCCCTACAATTCTTTTTCTTTGATGAACAATTGAAATTGAAACTCCTAAGCAGAATAATTTTTCTCATTAAGATGGACATGGAAGGAGTCTAGCTAATCGAAAGACATGATAAAGTTGTAAAAGAGAAAAAATCCAGTAGAAGATTGCACACTAAAAACTCAAAACAGATTGCCAAGAAGCAAACCCAAACCAAAAATCAGATATGAATCTACCGAGAATTAAATCCGTGCCAAGAACAAAATAGGAGTTGTTAAGGATGAAAATCAAACCAGGAATAACACAAAATCAGGGAAGTCAGGATACAAAAGCCACTCTTTCACTCTTACCTGCACAATCTCCACCGGCAATAATCGAAGATAAGTAAGACAGAGATGCAGCAGCAAGAACCAGAGGGAAGTCAGGACAGAGATGCAGCAGCAAGAACCAGAGGGAAGTCAGGACAGAGGCAAACAAGGATTCAGAATTAGCTCTAATACCATGACAATATACTTAGAAACCGAGAATACCAAGAGAGTTTTTGAAAAACCTTCCAGCCGTTTCTCTTTTGTTGTCTTTTTATTCCCTCTTTGTTGCCCTTTACATAGAAGGTTTTGCTATACAAGAAGTTTAAATGATTCCTCAAAATCAGCATTATAAATTCCTAAGATTATATATGGTAACATGTATGGTCTCTGATCCTTTACTTTGCCATTTGAATAAATTCAGTTCGGAGTAGTGGCTTACCATGTTTTTTTAAAGTTTTAGCCTATTTGATTATTGATTGGTGATCAGACTCAAATGAATGGACTGGTATTTTTATGCTACCTGGCAATAAGGGTTGGGAAGAGTAAGGCTCTTGAGCAAGTGTGGACTTTGAATCTTCTTGAGGGGGTAGCATCTTCTGTAGCTGAATAAACACGATCACCTTTCTCCTTGTTTTGTTGAAGCTCATCCCATAGACAACCGTTTGCAACAAAATGAGTGCATTGATTTTACAGCCAAAAAAATTCATCCTTGCAAGTGTTAATGTGATGTATGTTAAATGAAATTCATAATTGTAAACAAAAGATGACTTTGTTGGTTAGGAGATAGTTGTTCAACAAGGTTGATTGTAACATAAACAAGTTGCTCATAATTTAACTTGTAATGTTGAAGAACCACTGTGTATCTGTTTTTTCTCTGCTTTGTGTTTGTATTGTCCTTTCCTCACAGCAAACCACTTTGTCTTGCATCTATGAAGATGCTCCTTCTGTAGGATTGCTTTTGGTTTATATCCTGCAATCTTTAGCTATAGATTTTGCTCGGAGTTGTAGTTTACCACAACTTGATCTATATGATTATTTTTTACCCAGAAAATCATCATATCTTGAATATTCTGTGGTTGCAATAGTATTAGCAATAACACATATTCTAATAGTTGATTATGTTGATAAATGACTATATGGTCTTCATTCTTGTTGAGATACATGTAGCTTTCCTTTCCAACCAGTTATAGAAATATAACCTGTTAATTTGTGTCCTGGTAACTATAGAGGAAGAGAGAAAATGCCAATTTTAGCTAAAATTCACATGGTTATCCTTGCATTTTGCTCCATGATTGTAGCAAATAAAGAGAGCACAATTTGTAATCATCGAAGGTGTTGATGGATCTAGCCAAAAACCTACAGAAACTTACCTGAACCATGATGGAAAATCTAGCACGGGTTTTTTCATTGTTCACTCGAAAAAAAAAACGAAAGAAAGAAAGGTAGGCTCAACTCAAAGGCGCAATCAACTTTATGGGCTTAGATCAGTTTCTTGGTAATGTTTGTTATGAGAAGGCTTACTTAACTCTTTTCCTTGGGAATTTAGCACCAAGCTAATTGATGTATATCAAGCATCATCCTACCTTTCTTCGAATCAATGAAACCCTTTATGTACAGTAGAAGATATCCCTAAGCATCTAGTTGTCTTACAACAGGAAGCTGGTTAAATTCAATTATGAAGAGGTAAAAGTATATATTTAATTCTGCAACAACATTTTTATTCCTTTTCTTGTAAGGTTCCAGACCAGATTTTAGTGTCAGATCCTCTAACATGCATGCTTGAATTGTTGGTGGGAGGGACCATTGGTGGTGGTTTTGAAACACTAAGAGGATATAAAATAATATGTTTTATTTCATAAACAACAAGCTTATATAAAATTACAGACTCTTACCCTCTCTTTCTCTCAAGTGTTTCTTTCTTGTATTTCTCACACTCAATAACATAAACTTAACTATTTATTTATACACAGAATAAAAGCATGAAAAATCACAGTTTCATGTGTGAAAGATAATGATAGATGACAATGTGAAAGCGGTAGATGGCTGTCGGTCAATGGTAAGTGTCTGTCATCTTTAACCTTCTGGATTGAGTTTACTACAACAAATTTCCTCTTTAAACTCAATTGAGGGATGTCATTCCAAACATGAACTTTTATAAGATAAATGCCTCTCCCTTTAATGGCTTCGTAAAGATATTTGTAACTTGATCATTTGTTTTGTAAGATATTAGTTCAACTTCTTTGTTCTTCACATGCTCTCGGATAAAGTGATGACCTGTATTGATGTATTTACTTCTTTCATGATACACTAAGTTTTTTTGTTAATGCAATCGCCGATCGATTATCATATAAATCTATGTAGGATTTTCTTAAGGAAATCTCAAATGCTTCATCATATTCTTTAACCATATTCAATGGCCTACAACTAAGTTGGCAGTAACATACCCGGCTTTACAACTTGATAACGTTACTATTGATTGTTTCTTGGATGACCATATAAAGATGTATCTCCCATAAAAAGGATAAATCTTGTTATGCTTTTCCTTTGACCCAGGTCTCTTCCCCAATCAGTATCTGAGTATCCAACAATAATGAAAATTTTACTTGAAGTATAAAACATACCTTCATTCATTATTCTTTTGATGTAGTGAAGAATTCTCTAGGTTGCATTCAAGTGTGACTGATCTAGTGCCTCCATATATTTGTTGATAAGTCCTACTCCATAGAGTATATCCAATTTAGTACATGTCAAGTAGCACAAGCTTCCCACTAAACTTTTAAAGTAGGTTGGATCAATATTTCCTACTTTACTCTTCCTCAATTCTAATCCATTTTCAACTAGAGTTGATATCAAATTGTAGTTTTCCATCTTAAAATTTTCAAGAATATCTTTGGCATAACTGCTTTGGGATACAAGAATCCCTTATTATTTCTATATCACTTTTAGGCCAAGAAAGTGTGTCATTAGACTAATGTCTATCATCTCAAACTCTTGCACCATGCTTTTTTTAAAATCCTAAAACATGGTAGAATTGTTGCTAGTGAAAATTAGATCATCAACATATAAGCACGTAAATAGTGTGTTTCCATCATCTTCTTTATTTACATACATTGCATGTTCATATGGATATTTTTTAAATCCATTTTCTTGAAAATACTTGTTAATTCTGGTATTCCAACTATGCATAGCTTGCTTCAAACCATAGAGGAATTTCTTCAACTTGTATACTTTGCTTTCATTATCGGTTTTAACATATCCAAGTGGTTATTCAACATAGATCTCTTTTTTTAGGAAGCCATTTAGAAATGCTGACTTCACATCAAATTAATAGATCTTCCATCTATGTTGTGCAGTTAGGGAGATCATCAATTTGATTGTCTCTAGTAAGGTTATAAGAGCAAATACTTCTCCATAGTCAATGCCTTTTCTCTGCTTGTAGCCTTTTGCCACTAATTTTGCTTTGTATATTTGTACTTCATCTTTTGCATTATTCTTTGTCTTATAGACCCATTTGATACCAATTGATTTCTAGTAGATTAGTCAACTTTTAGGTATCATTCTTTTCAATGGCATATATTTTTTCATCAAGTGCTTCTATCCATTTCTCTTCTATGACAACTTTATTGAAGCTAAATGGGTCACTATCTGTGAAGAAACAAAATAGAGTTGCATCTTTCATAACTTGAGTGACATCATACTATCTTCTAGATTTCTCATCCTTCTTGGTTCTTCTGATGATGATCTTAATGTTGGTGTGTTTCTCCTATTAAATACAAAGAATCTATGTACTAGAGTTTTTGGCTCATTTGTTTGTACTATTAAACCTTCTGTAAATATTGTTGGTACTTCCACTTCATCTTGAAGGATCAGATCAATACTGATCCATTTGACTTATTCTTGATCCTTATTCTGTTGCCAAGTTTTATCTTTTTTAAATATAACATCTCTACTTATAATCACCTTCTTTGTAATGGAATTATACAGCTTGTATCCCATTCTTTTATCACCATATCTGACATAGATGCATTTCTCGCTTTTATCATCGAGTTTGGTCATTCTTGCATATGAGATCTTTGCATAGGCCACACAACTAAAGACTTGAAGATAAACAACACTTGATTTGTGACCACTCCATGCTTCTTCAAGAGTGACAGCTTGCAGACTTCTGGTTGAGTAGCAATTCAGTAGATACACTGCATATAACATAGCTTTGGCCTAGTATTGTTTGGGCAGCTTTTTGGCTTTAATAGACTTTTTCCCATATAAAAAAATAGTTTGATTCTTTCTCTCAGTTACACCATTCAGTTGTGGTGTATAGGATGTTGTCATCTGATGCCTGATGCTTTGTTGTGTATAAAAAGCTTCGAAGTCATTTGATGTATATTCTTCACCTTGATCAGATCTTAAAGTTATAATGTTATAGCCACTTTGCTTTTTAATAGTTACTTTAAACTCTTTAAAGCAATTAAAGACTTCTGACTTTCTCTTCAAAAAATATACTCATGTTTTTATGTTATAATCATCAATGAAAGTAAGGAAGTACCTATTATGTCCAGTTGACGTTGGTTTTATGGGACCACACTTGTCGGTGTGCACTAAATCCAATGGCTTATGTGTTTTTCACTTGATCGTTTTGGCAAAATTAGCTCTGTGGTGCTTGCTAAGGACACAACTCTCACAGATTTCACTAAAATGATTAATGTGGGGGCATACCTTTGACCATTTTTTTTTACTTGCTAGCATCTTCAGACTTGTAAAATTCAGATGTCCAAGCCATAGGTGCCAGAGCCACTCTTCATTGTCGGTAATGACACTCAAACATTTTGTTGCATCATATTGCATATATAGAGGAAACATTCTATTCTTGAACATCTTCACAAAGACAATTAACCTCTCATTGTAGTCCTTGTAAGATGACAATCCTTCATAAAGAGAGTATAACCTTTCTCCAGAAGTTGGCCAACACTCAGCATGTTATGCTTAATGGCTAGAATATAGTAAACATATATGATATAGCTATGATCTTCATTCTTCAACCTGATTGGGATGTTGCCTTTACTTTTTACCGAAACTTTTGAGGTATCTCTAAAAAATAACTTGTCCTTATACAGTCTCATCTAGATCACCAAACAAATCTCGCTCTCTATATATTTGATTGTTGGCTCTAAAATCTAAACACTAAACTTTCTCTTGATTCTCACCTAGTCCTTGTTGGACAAATAATACAACTAATCCTCTTATGATGGTATCTTCCTCTATATAGTTGGCTTATTCATGTACCTTTGATGGATCTTTCTTTCGACATTCATTGTTATAGTGACTAAACTGGTTGCAACTATAACACTAGATATTCCTCTTTTCATGGTTATTGTAATCACCTCCTCTTCCTCTAATAGTAAATATATGCTTGTTGTCGCACCTGACATCGCGGCGGACCCCAAAATAATTCTCATCTTGTGGAAAAAGAACAGGTTTCTGGCACCTTGTTCTTTTAGGGGGGAATGCCTTGTCTAAGGAGTCGTCACCTAGTATTATGGTCACTAGGAATCCTAACTGGTCAACAGAGATTCTATGGCTCGGGATTGGTTACGTAAAAGGAAAGATATTATCACCCCTTAAACGTTCTGCCTAAGGCAGACTGCATTGCTGGTTTTGTCTTAAATTGCTAAATGTTTATTAGTTTATGCTGTGATAATTTACTTATAATATTCCTGACTCTAGCGCCAGTGTATATTCACACAAAAAAAAATTATTTTTTACGCATGCAAATATTTTTTTATTTTGTAGCTAAATAAAATAAAATATAACGAATAAAAAATAATATAAACTTAAACCAGTATTTTACTCCCGACTCTGGCGTTGGTGAGTAAACCGGTAAATTTATATTATTTTTATCCATGCATACACATATTTTTTTTATTTTTTTTATTTCTCCTATTTTTTTATTTTTTTATTTTTTTTTTAATTTTTGGGGGTGGGCCCAGCTCAGCCCACATGGGCTGGGCTGGACCCAGCCAGCCCAGCCCGGTCACTGGCCCAAGCCAGTGACCCGGCTGGGCCAAGGAGACACGCTCAGCACGGTGGGCGTAATTAAAATGGCAAGTGCACAGTGCCTGTGTAATTAAGGATGAAAAGAGAAGGAAAGATGCAAACTTACCTGGTGCAGCTGCGGGGTGAAGACGAAGACGATGGTGACGACCGGTTCGCTCTGGCCGGCAGACACTACTTCCTCTCCTCTGCTCCTTCTTCTACGTTCTTTTTTTTTCTGTGTTGGATCCCTCTTCTCTGTCTCTTCTGCCCGTAGCTTTTTCCTTTAGCCTCCTCTATTTCCTTGAGAAGAAACAGAGGAATGAAATTCTGTTTTTTCTTCCTCTAGTCTCCCCCGGTTCTGTGGTTCCTCCCCTGTTTCTCTGTCCAGTATTCTCCGTTCAAGACTAAGACAATGATGATAGAATGAGGTACTGCTGGTTGATGGACCAAAATTTTCCTTGGTTCTGTCTCTCTTCGTCTTCCCCCAGTTCTGTCTTTTCTCCAGTGGCTTTTCGGTTATGCCATCTTTTCCTCCCCTCTCCGCTCTCTCATCTTCTCTGGCTTTATAGCCAGAGAATGCCAAGCACTTTGAAACGGCTTCCACCCTTTACTCCAGCAACGACTCCTGCGAAGAAGATGAACAGCGCTCCTTCAAACGACGCCGTTTTGGTATGTGAGGTGGCCATTTGTATTTTGGCCCATGAAGTTTCGAAAATTTTATAATTAAACCCTTGGTTTAAACAGTAATTTTCCCTGCATTTTGGCGCCTTTTACAAGTTAGTCCTTGGACTTTAATCTGCTGCAATCCTATCCCCAATTAACCCCAAACTTTGCTATTTCTTCAATTAAGTCCCTGATTTTATTAATTTAATTAAATCCAAAGTTCAATTAAGTCTAAAACTTATCAATTCTCCAATTAAACCCTTGATTGGATGAATTAAATTAATTTCAAGCTTAATTAAGTCTAAAAATTTATCAATTCTCCAATTAAACCCTTGATTGGATGAATTAAATTAATTCCAAGCTCAATTAAGTCTCAAAACTTATCAATTCTCCAACTAAACCCTTAATTGGATTAATTAAATTAATTCCAAGCTTAATTAGATTAATTTCAAAGTTTAATTAAACCCCAAAACTTCTAATCATGTTGCCCTTAACCCAAATTTTAATTCATTCTTCATTTATCTCATTTTACCTTTTTTTTTTATCATTATTATTTTTATCATTATTATTTTATCCTTTTCAGTAAATGAAATAATAATAATAATTAAAATAAAATGGTCAAAAATTGGGTTATGACACTTGTTGTTCCCGTCTTCCTCTAGTGTCGTTTCTAATACCTCTGCCTCTAAATCTTGTATTTCAAAACCCTCTTCCTTGAAATAATTGAAATCCTTCTTGTTATTGTTGACCTCTTCCTCGTGTGGTATATCCACTTATTGAAGTCCATTTTTGTTTGTATCTGTCTTATTTGAGGGATAATTTTGATTGTAAGGAATGCTTATTTTCTTATCTCCATTTCTTTTCAAAATCTTTTGTTCATAAGCTTGTAAAGAACCCATAAACTCATTCATTGTTAACTTGTCCACTTCTTTATACTCTTCAATAGCGACAATAATATAATTAAATCTTAAATTTAGGGATCTCAAAATTTTCTTAGTAATCCGAGCATCCATGAAGGCTTCTCCATTTCTTCTCATATGATTGACTATCACCATAATTCTTGTGTGATAATCAGAAATAGATTCCAAGGACTTCATTTACAATGATTCAAATTCACCTTGCAAAGATTAGAGAGGAATTTTCTTGATTCTGTCAGCACCTTTGTATTTTTGTTGGAGAGCCCCCTATATTTCCTTTGAGGTTTCAACGAAAGCAATGATCTCAAATGTGGCTTCATCGAAACCTTGATAAATAATGGTTTTGGGTTTGTTGTCTTTCTTTCTGTTGGCTTTGAGGACTTGCTTATGTGCCTCTTGTAGAGAATCTTCAACTTCTTTGGAATTTGGTTCATCATAACCATATTCCACAATCTTTATATACTTCTGTGAGCTAAGAAATGCCTTCGCCTAATACACTAATTATCATAATTGTCTTTAGTCAGCTTCAGGATGAGTGTTTGTGTATTTTCTGTAGTCATTTTATTCTTCGAATGACTATATCACCTTCTGAGAGTTAAATTTGACAAAACGAACACTACAGATGAATCCAGAACGGTCAAAATAATAAGGAATCCGTCTGACTTGGTTGAAAATGAGTAAAAAATAGGTTAAACCCGTCAAAAAATTGATTTTGAATGTCGGTGATCAATTCGCTGGGGTTAAACCGGGAATATTATTCAGCTGACGGCTTAATGGCTCGACTCGACGCGAATCACAATTCGACTAAACAACTTAGAGGCTTGGCTTAGGTGGCTCGACTCTACTCAAATATGGCGCGTGTGCATGTCAGTTGTCTTCTTCCTCTGGGCACATGGGATACCCATGGTTGACAAAGGCAATGGCTTCAAGCGGCTTATGTAGTGCACCCCTTACTTTGATGAGGCTAATTTTTGCACTAAAGCTCGTATTATACTATGGAATGATAGAAATGTGTTTTTGACAACTTTGAAAATTCAGACATATTTTAGAAACTTCTTTATTTTTAATGAATGAGGCTTTGATATCAATTATTGGTGGGAAAGACCTATGGAAGTGATTTTAAAACACTTAAGGGGAGATAAAACAATTTGTTTTATTTCATAAACAATAAGTTTACATAAATTTGCAAACTCTCACCCTCTCTTTCTCTCCAGTATTTCTCACACTCAATAAGATAAACTTAGGTGTTTATTTATATAAAAAATAAAAGCATGAAAAATCTAAATTCTATGTGTGAAAGATAATGGTAGGTG
>Ga0325411_1003872_pt1 | contig 16828 bp, 16 predicted proteins | sample PopdelMetagenome_13_FD_206181 | JGI IMG/M metagenome (GOLD analysis project Ga0325411, IMG submission 206181) | Populus deltoides microbial communities from Bellville, Georgia, United States - Xylem-PdIQD-R4 | ecosystem: Host-associated > Plants > Phyllosphere > Stem > Wood/Secondary xylem...
ATCGGCTCGAGGCAACATACACCGAGGATACACACGAGTAAATCACCAACAAAAAATATACACCATGGATGCACACAAGTAAATCACCGACAAAATTATACACGAAAGGATGCACCTACGCTACAAACTGATTTTTTGTGCTGCGGTTTGTTTTGACTATGGAATGGTTTGGCAGGCTGCAAGAAATTCAAAAATTCCTGCAGGTGAAAAGAAATTATTGAAAGAATTTTCTCTATCTTCTGGTACCAAGTTGCTCAAACTAGCTTTTTCAACCTAGAACATCACTCATTGGCAATGTAGTGCTAGCCGGAACACTTGCTCCCTGGTTATCTGGTATTTGTGGCGGCAATGCCAAATCACTTGCAATTGTTTCCGGTATACTTTCCACTGGAGCCATTTGATCTGAATTACTTCCTGGGGATGAAGTAGGAGCCTTATCATCAACAGTAGGGTTGCTTGCTTCTGATGGCAGTGGAGAACTTCCTGCTTCTGGTGTAGTGCTAGGAGGTGCATTTTCTGTAGCTGCTGAAGTAGTTGTGGTTGCAGCAGATGCATTTTCTGGAGCTTCTGAAGTTGCTGTGGTTGCAGCAGATACAGTAACTGCTTCAGGAGTGGCAATGGGAGGACCTTCTAATTGCAACGGTTTCTGCTGTGAACTCTGTATACCAGGAGTTGGTTTTTTCTGAGTGGTAATTAGAGCAGAAAGAGATGGCATTCCCGGTGGAAGAATTTCAATTGGTGGCTTCTTCCCGGCTTCTGCTAAACTGGTAAGCTTAGGTTCTTCAAGTGAAGCCAGAAAGGCAGATGCAGCATCTATCTTTTGAGAGGGAGCATGGTCAACCTCTTTCTGCAGCATTTTGTTCCAAGCCTGAACCAAGTTCTTGAGTGTTGGCCGTCCATGAGCCTAGAGATATTCATGAGGAAGGTCATATCAAAAATTTTAATCTCAGGGTTTAAAAATAAAAAGTGAATATGAACTATTCATACATGGGCATGAAGTACAGCCTCAGCAAGCATGCCAGTATCCTGCCATGACTTTTCCATGAGAGCATTGTCTCCCAACACTGCAGCAGAAAATGCTGCTTCCCGTCCCAGGCCAGCTGAAATCAAATTGCTTACCAGACCCTGCAGCGCACACAAGAAATTGCTTTTAAAAGAAGAGATAAAAATAAAGGCATCAACAGCAAGGCAAAAAATTGAAAATCATTGAACACCCAGAATCAACTAACAAAGTCACTCATGGCAAGCAGGCCATGGCAATAACTGCCAGCTTGCTTTCTTGAAATACAAAGCCATGCATGTTTATTAACCCAAAAGATAACCAACCCTGCGCCCCTCTTTTCTCTCATGTTGGTTTCTTATTGCCTAAACTACCATTGTGGCTTCAATTCAGTCCAGTACTTCTGGTTTAAATTTTGAGAATCTAAACCCTTGCACTAAAACCTCGTATATACGAGGAATCATAATATCAAACTCTTAATCATTTTCAACAAAGAAAAACTCTTTAGTCAATATTAGCTACCAGATAGTATAATATTCAAGCATGCATTTACAACTCATAGAATCAATATTCAAGAAAATGCAGAAATATGATGGTACATACATTCAGCCTTGTCAACTCTCCATGATTTGCCAGGCACAAAGCAAGTCTTCTCAATTCATGGCCCTGTAAGGCTCCTTTCACAGAACCTGCAGCGGCTAACCTCTTGAGAGCTTCACGAGCAATATCAACTTGAGCAGTAGCATCCGCAGCATCAATGAGGTCCAAAAATTCCCTTGCGAATTTCACTATTCCTTGAACAGCTTCAACAATATTTTCTTTTTTAGCTGTTATGTTGAGAATGTCATTCAAATCCAGCCCAATACCATCTTGACCTATGTCCCTGCTGTTGCTCATGGTAAGAAGGCACTGAAGAGCTCTTTTCAAATCATTGCTTTGCATGGCCAGATCAAACTCCAACCTATAAATAACATAGACTAGCAATATAACTTGATTGCAAGGGAAAAAAAAGAAGTTAAGCACATGCTGCAGAATGCAACAATAAAATGCTCTTAATGGACTTGAATTGCCATAGTTAAAACTTTGAATAGAATTACTTGAACTTCTTTTACTATATCAAGAACTGAAACACTAATCAACAATGTAATGGTATGCGTATTTATGCACGTCTTAGAGCTATGCTTAGAGACATCATAGCAGTAGACAGGTTGTTTGCAATACAAGGGGACTCTGTGTGTGGGTGGGGGGGGGGGGGTTACGAGGCAGACCTCTTAGATATTCCAGGTAAATGCAGTGCTTCAGTAGCATAGCCCATCCCCATCATAAATTGTGCCAAATCATCATGATGTTCCCTACCAAGCCTACTTGCCCTGCATATGAAAGTAGAATATAGGTTATGCAAGAACTATAATCCGTAATAAAGCATTTCTGCAATTCATCTGTAATTAAACAGGGTGGAAAAAGTAAATACCATTTCACTGCACTAACAGCATCCCCATAAGCAGCAAGACAGCGGCAACGAATACCAGGATGACTTAGGGATAAGGCATGTGCACACATGTACCTACCAAAGAGAATTCATCTATCATATTGAGTTCTCTTGTATGACACAATAGATTTGCATTGTAGACCTTGAAATGAAGATACTAGCTCCAGTTTTTCAAAATGGAAAGAAAAATGCCATAGTTCAATTTTCTATGTGCCGGAGTACTCAGGCAACATGCTGTAGCAATTAGTAACGATTAGTCAACTTTGTAGTACTTTTCTTGTTGATATTAGTGAAAACACTCTACTATTATCACCAATTAAAAAGACCAATTTACACAGCCAGCCCATGAAATTAACTTCCTAGCACACATGTACCTACCAAAGAGAATTCATCTATCATATTGAGTTCTCTTGTATGACACAATAGATTTGCATTGTAGACCTTGAAATGAAGATACTAGCTCCAGTTTTTCAAAATGGAAAGAAAAATGCCATAGTTCAATTTTCTATGTGCCGGAGTACTCAGGCAACATGCTGTAGCAATTAGTAACGATTAGTCAACTTTGTAGTACTTTTCTTGTTGATATTAGTGAAAACACTCTACTATTATCACCAATTAAAAAGACCAATTTACACAGCCAGCCCATGAAATTAACTTCCTAGCCTAAACTCCTAAACTTTTGCAGGCCCAAATTTACAACTAAGGACAATATACTTTACATTGTAAGTGCAACTTATTCAACAAACTAAATTAAAACAAGATTACTGCAAGTGAAGTATGAAATGTGAGTCAGAGATGGAGGAGGCTGAAATCAGGCATCATGGTGGAGCTTCAACTCTAAAAACTAATACACAGACAAGTTTCATTTGGAGTGAGTACAAATACAGCCATGGAAAACATGGACCCACACAAAAAATTCATTCTGAACCTGGGTTTCTCGAACAGGGCAATGGAAAGTTCCTACGAATTGAGTTAAGAAGCCATTGAAAGAAACTCAATTCAGTAAAAGGAGGTTCAAGAGATAGACTCAGATTAATGTGCATGTGCACAAAAAAGCAACAATGGACTGACAGATTTTTTACTTGCAATAGAAGCAAAACAGTTTAGAAGTGATAATGGAGGTAATATAGCATAGTAAGAAATGGAGACACAGGCTGTGAAAACTAAGTTCTCTAAACAAAAATCATTATAAATAGAGGTGATAACACTTGGTACATTTTTTCAGTTTGAACATCCATCAAAAACAAGACCAAACAACAATGTTGCTGGCACTACTGCAAGTTATAAAGTTTCTAATTAGATTGAGACCATACAACCACATCATAAAAACTATGCCAACGATTCTTAACGAAGAAGGCGAATAGTAAAAGGGAAAGGTTGAAATAGCATTTGCATCCTCATTTCCTAATAGTGAAGGCTAATGGACTAGCCTTAAATCTTGGAAATTCTTGAAACAAAGATCACCAAATTACCTATCGATAAGCCAAAGAACTCCATCCCTCACACCCACCACAACTAGAGGTCCTACAGGTCGTTTCTGCTCTGTTGGAAAACGAGTAACTGCCACAGAGACCCCTCCACCACCAACAGCTATCTCATTAACTTTTTTCTCTTCTATTGGCATTGCTGAATCATCTCCATCAACTTTAGTCTGTTTTGGCAATGTTAAGAAAGGTGGCACCGAAGGAGCATGCTGAAAAGAAGCTAACCGGACTACCTGAAAGGAAGATGTATTATTCACTTAAAGAAGCAAGAAAAAAACCAGATTCTTCTAGTCACACAGTTAACATGGTACAAAATAAACAAACTCAAGGCTGATAATACTTTTAAGCAAACGAAATAAAAGGTAAATGAAAAGAGTGGATCAGTTGATTGCTTGCTTTCCAAGTGTTGTTTGCTGTCTGAAATAATATATTCAACAACATAACTCAACTTGATGAAGCCATATCCCAGCTCAATTCGTTTGGCTAATATAACATATGAAATACTACTTCAGCGAAACTGACAGATGCAGAGACATTATAACATGGCTTTTATCTTTATTAAACAGTTGGGAAGATTCAAACTTTACACAATAAAAGAACACTGGAACTACAGAAGTTCAGTAAGTTGATACACAATCTGGAACAAAATCTTTATCGCTCCATGAAATTTCTCACCAAAGAAGCTCACTACCTGTGAACACAACACTTAAATCTTTTTCTTCCCTCGTCAAATTGTACACGTGATAGGTAATGGAATTAGGATGATATAATTGCCTTGTTTTGAGTAAGTGCGGACCAAATTTAATCCAGCAATATCTCTCTACTGAACAAAAGGCAGAAAGAAGAGCCAAAAGAGAGGGGGCAAATTTTCCCAATATGCCCAAAATGAAAGATTAATATAAAAACATAATTAATTAACACCAGGGAAGCTATAAAGTTACTAAACCTGTAGCATTGGGGGCCTTAATGGTATTCGTTCTTGGGTAGCAGATTGCAGACCATCTACTGCGATTAGGGCTAAATCTCCATGCTCAGCAACTGCTCTAGCCTGTGCCTCTTTCATTTTCATTTCCTCTTTCCTCTTTCTTGTTTCTATATCAATTGCTGCAACTCCAGCATCTACAAAAACACATCTGAAGAAGAGTCGTGTGTTGGATATGAGCTTGTCAAAATTAAAATTTCCAAGGAGGCATGGAAAGAAAGAAAAGGCAAGAAGAAGAGAGTATCTTATGTAATCAATACCTAAAGGGGAAAGTATTTAAGTACTCCATGAAAGAGCCATGATAATTGAACAAGCCTTTTGCTCATGTTTGTGGGCCTATTGACCCAGATGACATAAGAAAATTATAGTAAGAAAATTATACAGTTTGAGATATACAGTTGTGTGTGTTCACCATAAAACTGAAGCTCACTTTTGCAGATTTACTTCAAACTGTTCAACCACTCCTAGAATTCTCTCTGATGTCTGATCACCACTTCAAATTATTACCTTTCTTTTAAAACTTAAACCTCTTTGACTCACAATAGTCAGTTTTTTTTATAACTTCTCTCATTTTTGTTTCTCTTTAACTAAGGTCGATCCTTTCTTTCCAAGGAATGACCCACTTCAATTGCAAGCCATTCATTTTTCAGAAATAAAAATTGTCTTTATTTACAAAATTTCAGTGACTTTCACAATCTACATATTCAATTCCAGTTATCAAACATAGAGGCAATTGAATGCAACAGACTATATGTATGTATGATTGTTTCGTTGATCTAACTCGAAAACCCTTCAATTAATTAAGTTGCAATTGATTATTTAGTTGTTTGGAAATTACCCTTCATGTCCTAAATTAACAGTCATTTTTTACTATGCACATATTTTGGGAAAACACGCTAAATGTTTCTACTTAAACTCTTAGTATAACATGCCAAGCCAGTGGCTTCCAAAACCAAGAATGGAATCACTTTAAGATGTTCGCTTTGCCATCTCCAGTAGCCTCGCTATGAATCCCAAAGACAAAGGCAACAAGTAATCAATGTTTTTAACCTATCACCTCGCCACAGTACCAAAAATGTTCAGGTTATACTCTCAAGAACGAGAATCGTCACTTCATGCATATTGCCCAAGGATACAACAATCTCCAACTTTCTCTCCTAGTACCGCATTTCAATGGGACCATAACCAAGTAGTGCCCTTAGATTCCTTACTACTATCAGTATACATGATAATCCATGGTAATACTATAATCCAGCACTTCAATGGGAATAGTATTATTCAAAGTACTGATACAACAACATAATCATCTCTATCTATAGGCATGTGAAAAGAAAAAATCCGGCCTGTCTTCATAAATACATCTTATTACTCTTCCTTTATTGTAAAAGCTCCATTCCATGAGATACACAAATTGTTTATTTATTAATTTTAGCATTCCAAGTCCCCTGTGAAACTTGAATTAATGAATCTAAAAGTTGACTTTGGCGTATTTCTGTAGATCTTTTTATTTCCTACAAGAGCTAGTGTTCAGAATACTATGGCAGCTCAACACGAAACCAGCTTAATATATGGAAGAGAAATATAGAAAGTAAGATTCAAGCTAAATATCAAACAGAATAAAAAGTGAATCAATAAACAGATCTTACTCAATGGTAGTTGGTGTGGCCACAAAAAGCTGTCTCCGATGCCAAACAGCTCCAGTAGCATAGGGAATAGCAACATCTCCAAGGTATCTGTATTGAGGCCGCAAAGAAGATATGACAATATAGTGCTGATAAGCAAAAGCACAGTACTCAACCGTTTGGTCCCATGCAGTCCATTCTGGATGAGGAAGTAGACCACCAACAGGTTGAAAAGTTTCCCAACTGTCAAACAAGCATTAAGAAGGATCAGTGTGCTTAAAAGATCTTGTTCAGCACTGTAAAGGAATATATAAGCATAAATATGCCCTAAAGGTAACCTTAGTCACCTACTATTTGATGTCTAATATCTTGAAATTGAACTAATGGCAGGCAACTAAAAGGATGGCTATGATTCACCTATAAAGCTGAAAGTTTTGTGGGGCTGCCTCAGCAGGAGATTTATGAGAGTTAAATCCATCATCGAGAGTAGTAAAAGAAGAAAGGCCACCGCTTCCAAATCCTGACAAGGGCATAGACTGAATAGTTGAAATAGCTGTAGCTGCAACAGGGCTAATCCTCCGAGATGTTCGATAGGCCACACCTAGAAGTGCCCCTCCATGCAAACCAATAACCTAGAAGAGATTGCATCGAGTTAGAGAACCTTATAGTGCTCCATGCAAGAAAAATGATTGAAACAATCCTGGCCTTAATTACATGCAGAGAACACTACATGATATACTGCACTAAGGACATATGCTTTTCCCTCTGTTTAAAAACACGCCACACACACAGGAGCTCCTACAACATACAAAACACAAATGAATCCTACTTCAAGATAATCCCATAGTATTTTCCACTCAGTGGTATTATGATCAAAAGATAAACATGAAATCAATAAATAAAAAAATGATTAAATAAAAATTGATGAAGTAAAAGAAATGGCATTGAACAGCCACTCCAGTTCAATGTTACTAATCATATGTTTGAGTTTAAAGGATAATTGAATGAAAAATAGGCATGACTTATTTACAATGAATTTCCATGTGCCAGTCATTCCAATAACCAGAAAAGGAAGTTGGGCAATACATTACAGGAAGATGAAAAGGGGTAATGACTTTAAGTCCTTTCATAGAACTATATTCCATTGCAATTTATCGTAAAGCTAGGAAAATTCTGGATATGCCTCAGATAGATCAACAGATGACAGCAAAAATAAAGACTGCAATCACCAAATTTCAGTGCATGAACAGGAACTACAAGAGTGCCATAAATTGAGAGAAAGACGTCAAGTACCGGTTCACTGCGACCAGCAATGGACCTCATTAATATATTTGACGTTCCGTCATCCAGCAAGATACGAACTTGCACAGAGGCAGCAGAGGCAGCAGAAGCAGCCACTGCTGCAGCTTGTGCGGCAGCTGCAGCTGCTTCTTTTGCTTTTCTTGATGAACCCCCTTTCGGAATTATTGGCATTCTAGGAGGCAATGCAGAATCCAATATAGCAAACCTATCACGACAGGTATCCCAAGCCAGAAGCCTTGCAGTGCCTGAATCTACAACGGACCAGTCACTCACCTTGTATATAGTGAAGTAAGGAATATCTGGCCACACAATTGCAAGATATCTGCAACCAAAATGTTTGGTAAGAAAGCAATGTCATGTGTATAGCAGTTATAAACAAAAAAGAATGTCAAAACCACTTAATGGACAGATAATTACAGTCTCAAAGCCAGAATACAAAGCGTTCGGAAAGCCAGGGTAAATATATTTATTGATATAGCTGCCGGCATTTGAGTAAGAGGGGATGGTTACACATGTTGCTTCCTTTTTGTTTCAAAGGAAGAAATAGACAAATGATTGTAAATTTATGTCCATGTTTAAAAGTAAGACCTCGGACAAGTCTTTACTGATGTTAGTATTTTTGACTTGACATGAAGTTGCATTGACTTGACTATTGCTTCCTCTGTTTCATTGGAAGGAAGAGTGTAGAATCATCCCTTCTTAATTGCATCCTCTCTTTCTCTTGTTAAAAAAGGCAAAAAAAATGAAAGAAAGAAAGGGTCAAGGAGACTTACTTCCCTGAACTGCTTACAGAAAGAACTGAATAAGAATCATGAGGAACAGGTGTACTGATATGCTTTTTCATCTGCTTGACATGTAATGGTTCAGCCGAGTCTCCCCTGTACTTTCCTGTTTCAGATAATGAACCATTACTTCCAAGAGATGGATTTGCTGTGTTGGACAATTGGAAATTCAGAAGTTTCAATTCCCTTTCAACTACATAAATGGCAGAATGCTCTCGATTTCCTGTTGGTGTTGGTATGGGAGCCACAGCTGGAATAGATCTAGCATCAAACTCGCTGACAATAACACCAATATTGGTTCCATTAGCAACAAGGTGGGGCTGTAGAGGATGTGCGACCATGCAATAAACCTGCAGTAGCAACCTATAGGTGTCAAATAAAAGGCATTCCAATATAGAAAACTTAAAAGGACAACACTACTTGTGAAAGAGCAAAATCTGACAAATAGACAACTGTATCAACCCAAGTTCAAGTAAAAGAAAGTAGTTATTTGTAGAAATATCAATTTTCAGTGATCAGCAATTCCAATACGTAATATTGATTAGTAAATAAGAAGTGCCTTGTTAATTTAGAATTGATCAAAATTAGTACCATCCTTTTAGGGAATTTATCAGGTCAAAGGAGTGATTCAACCGACATAAAGGTGTGAATAACAAACCTTCACATTTGTTAATTTAGGTTTGGCATCCAATCTGGGAGTGACAACCATGGTTAAAAACATAAATATATGATTTTATGGGCCAGTTTCCAGAAACATGCAACATTGTTATAAAATAATCATACCAGAGAAGCCCCTAAAAGAAGAAGAAACTGAAAAAATGGGAATATAAAGAGTTGCAATGCAAAATATAATGCTACTTCTATAACAAGTTTCAAACATCACTCTGTTCCCTCCCAGCTATCCAACAAATAATCAACAGAAGCTTTCATTTAACAGTACCAAGAGATGCTAAATTGACATCAAACTCATGATATAAAGTTGCTAAAGAAAAGGCAAAGAAAATAATTACATACCCTAAGTTTCTTGTTTGGTGCAAGAACTTGAGGAGGGATTAGTGAAGAAAGCTCGCACAATGGCCTTGTAAGGGCTGAATAAGTGGGGTGTTCAATGGCCCTGCAAAATGTATGAGTTGTTACAGCCGTGATATCCACTGTACACATCTTTGATGCAAAATTGCAAAACAACAGTTGTTTAGTAATCATCAACTTTCTGTCAGAGCATGCGACAGAAATAGCAAAATTATGCCTACCATATATGAGAATCTTTGACGCAAGTTAAGATATCTAGGTTTGGAGCTCGAGGGTGGCACCAAGATGCCACGCTGTGGCATGCAAGTTTTGGAACAGGTTTAATACGCCGCAACTCCTGCACACACAAACAAAAAAGGGATAGAAAAAGAAGGTGTGTGGGATTATATTAGGAAAGGAAGGAAAGATAAAGTACCAAAGCCTTCAACTCGAATTTCCATAAATAAAATGAGATTTTCACATAGCTTAATAATGGAAGGTTGTTACAACACCTTAAAAGAGATTGTGTCCCATATAGCTAATGTTTTATCTGCACCAATGGTAATAAGTTGCGGAGCACCTCCAATTACTCTCGAAAGCTCAACGGCGACAACCCCACCATCATGTGCCTGGTAATAAGGCAAATTAAAGCATTAAAACCTACTTCAGTTGCACTAGTTCAAAGAAGCAGGACCTGTACAACATGAATAGGTTGGAACAAGATTAAATGTGCACATGCTTAGAAATCATGTATAAACAAAATGACTTGGCAAATAAAACTTTGAGCATAAAATTTACATCTCAAAATGCCAAAAGAAAGTAGTAACAACAGCCATGTTTGACATATTTGCATTATTTCTTGGACAAACAAGGTACTCAAATAGGTGTGGCATTTTTCTTTATTTAAGATGCAAAGTTGGAAATCTTGCCTCTTTAATACCAGGTATCATAAATTCTTGGCATAGCTAAGTTAATGTGTGTGAACATCAAAATCAAGGTTTAAATTGCTTTTTTAGTTGTGATGTATAAAGGGAAGCAGCAAGACACATGATGAAAGAAGAGTAAGAACGCTACTTTTAAGCTTAGCTTGGGTACAAGTTCTCGTGAATCTTGACCATGGTCTGCGCTCCAAAGTACAAGTAAACCATCACTACCACCCGAAACAAGAAGAGCCTGCAATCAATAGCATAGCAATTGTAAACAAATATGAGTTACATGACATATATCATATATAGCACATGCAAGTTCATGCACATAGGTCGTTACATGTATTCTCTAAAATGCATAGATATTCATTGAGCGGGGATGCGCAAGAAAGAAAGTGTGGAAGGCATGCATGCGAATGTTTTCTTACACAGAAGGTGGAGTAAGAAGGGGAGAGAGAGAGTTTACATAATGGAGAATAAGGTGTCCTCCAAGAGAGAAAAGAAAGAACTAAATAATAATTAAAAAAAAAAACAGATATTCAGAACAACAAGGCTTTACAGTCCCCATTGAATGTCAGGTAAAAGAACCCCTCAAAAGCCCATTAAGAGGTGCACCATAAAGGGTACAAAAAAACAATTTATCCATTAACAATTTCTTTGAAAAAATGATCCTTTCAAGTTCTGTACTCTTTATTCCATCCAAAGACCCAACTCGCAACATTGATAGCACACCAGCATTTATTCTTGCAATCCTTTCCTCATTCAAACCCCGATAAGTGGGTAGATAGGTATTCCTCCATTGAACTCAGGATTGCCGCAACTCTCAACACCAAAACCGAGGGTCCACTCCACATAACCGAGGCCACTAGACAGTCTAGAAAGGACTATATGCCTTCCTGTTATGAAGCACATTACAGAAAGTAGGGAACAATGACTATTTGAGTCCCATCAAACCTTCTCTTGAAACTGTAATACTCCAAAAATTTCCAATATTAACTCATACCGACTCATACTCAAATCTCATGTTATGCGATGACAAAGATGCTCCTGCTCTTAAAGATCCATAATGAAGTATGCCACCAAAAGTCATAAAACTCACATGTTTCTAAAAGATCTGCAGTCTTTTAAAGTTTTAACAAAACTAACATCCATGTTATGACTGATGGAGCCCAGGCTTATGATGAAAAAATGAGCAAAAGATTAGCACCCCTCCCCCTCTCTTACTATCTTTTAGTTTCAATTTCCATATCCAGATGCATATTTACATCCGTGCCCATTGAGTGTCCGGTGTTGATAAAAGGCACCAGCACACTATTAGCACCAAGGAGAAAGGATCCAAGGTGTAACACAAATCGCAGCTGCATATATTTATGTATATGCAACAAACACGACAGAAAAAGATTACAGGGAGGAGAAGGCATCCTTCAATGCAAAAATACCAATAAGGAGTCTAACAGTAACTCTGGATGACGGAAAATATTAAGCAAGACAAATTTAGCAAATGGTAATAAAGAACTACCTCACCAGAGGAAGCCATGAAGGTCATCAAACAAGAAATGGATCCTTTATGACCTCCAGTGTATCTGCGTACAAGCTGCAAGTAACAACTATTACCAAACAACAAGAGGTAAGTAATTGCATACAACAGACCAACAACTAAGCCACCCACAAACCTTCCATGATATCATTGAAAGAACTCTGATCACACCATCAGATCCACCAAATGCAACTAGTGGAGGACCATCACCAGCAGTAGATCTGCAGAGAAACTCCATACTGCAGAAGAGGACAAAAAACAAAACGTTCATTGTACCGTAAACATGATAAGCTTACAGGAACTAGCAGGTCCATGTAGGTAGTTGGTAATCATATGTAGGAAAAAACCATTGATCCTACAAGACATCAGATATGCAAAACCTATACTGTAGAGCACCAAAGAATTGCATCAAGCAATCCCATGTGCAATATCAAGACTTTCAATTGCAAGATAGGAAAGGCTACAAAAGATACAACAAGAGAAACATGAAAAAAAAAATTGTTTCCCGTAAAATAAAAGAAGAAAGCTAGTCAATCTAAGATACAAAGAGAGGTAACTCCTCTTTCTCAAAACCCTTCCAATCACCAAAATAGCCCCTCTCATAAAATGAGCTGGAGCCACATGTTGTAGCTTAAAAGGAAATCTGTAAAAAGTGATTCTGCTTGTTTATTTGGAATTTTGGTTTGATACAATGTTATCTTAATATCATTACAATAAGTCTGATCAAAGACCAAACTGCTACCTGTAAATTTTACTATCTGTCCACATGAAACATTGGCATACAAAAGCAGAAAATGCTAGTTGATAACATAACTAACAGTAGTTTAATTCCAGATATTTATTTTCATAAGTGAAAATGAACATGACAAGGTGAAAGAAAGAAACCCCCATTGATTAATGCAGCAAAAAAAGGAGGTTGGTGAAATCGTGGTAAGACTTGCCAGATAAGTGACTTGTTGTCAAGTTCTTGCTTAGGCACATCACGACCACGCATGGTGACCAAGTCCAGAAAGATGGCTTTGTTTACACAACAGATGACAAGGAAGTGTCTCCCTTTAGTGGATGGAGCTGGAGAAGCAAATGCTGAAGTTACATTGCTGACGGCGGAAGGAGCCTCCGCAGCGGCTGACCGATTACGCCAGAGTTGCCAAAACCGGACATCATCATCATAAAAGTTAACCTGCTGCACACTTTATGTTTTTTTTTTTTTTTGGTTTTGTTCTAGTTATCATACCATACACTTATAAAAAATAAATCAAAACTGATTGAATTGAAACAAGTAATCAAATCCATTAATTACCTCCCTCCACGCATGGCTTCGGTAGACTTCCCTCTCGGCTCTGAAAAAAAATAACAAAAAAGTGAAAATGAAACGAATTGAAAAAATAAAACCAGCAGCAGCAGCAGTTGGAGGGAGAAAGGTTAGGTTAGGTTAGGAATTGGGAAGCAGTACCAGATTCACCCTCAGCAAGCTTCTCCAACTTGGCGCCGACCAAACGTCTCTCGTCGACACCGCCGGCTTTGAGCTCGTAGATAACCTGGCGGTGTTCCCAATTCCAAACGGAGACACGATCGGAGGCATCGGCAGTGACAAGCCATGGATGCGTAGGATGCAATTGAATCTTTACGATCTTATCATTGCTGGGTCTGAATGCTCTTAATCGCAGCATTATTCCTTCCTTCCTTCCTTCCTTCCTTCCTTCTGATTCTTGTAAGATCCGATCTGATCTGTTTTATCAACAGATCTGACTACTGATAGATGATTATACTACTTGTGCTGTGCCTGTAACAGAGAGAGAGATAGAGAAATACTCATTCTTCATTTGAGCTTCACAGATCCATCCCTTTCTTTCCTTCCTTCTCTAAATACTTCGCCAACCTCTTGAATAAAATCAAATTACCTTTCTCCTTTTCTTTTATTTTGATTTTATTTCGCGGAACCTCTTTTAAAAAAACAAAAAACAAAAAAAACACAATCAATTACTTGGTCACTCAAGATTTTCATTTTGATCGTTCTAACCCCTCCATTAAAGATTTGGACATCAAAGGAACTTGCAGCATTACAATATAACTAAAATTAACAACTTGGAGGACCACTCTTCAATTATCTATTCATTTAAAATTTCGAAAAATGGGTTGTCAAACAAAAAGGCAAAAGTGAGCCTCTCTTCACTGCTCTAGCATCAAACAAAAAGGCTGCCCATTGATTCTTGACTGAGGTGACCAACCTGGGGCAAATATGCAGTGGCGTGGAAGACTGGAAGGTCATATGCTGCGTCTGTTCCTTCTTCCGTTTGGTTTTTTCAGTGCGGTGTGAAATGCGTTTTCCCTATAGTAATTTAAAGATGAACACTCGTTAAAATGTGTGTCTTGTCTGTGAAAAATAAATTTTAAAAATTAAAAAAATATTATTTTAAATAGCAATTTATTGCAATAACAAGCACAAAAAGGGTTGGTGATATCATGTAAACTGATTATTTTGATGCGACTTCAACGATCATCACTGATATTTTTTTCTTTTTCCAGTGAAAACTTTGCAAAATTAAAGGTATAGATATATTTGCATGTATTCAATTTGGAATTTTAGAAAGTTCATCGAATTCAATGAAGAAATTGGAAAATGTTCTTGCTTGAAGTGTCTCCATTCAAGAATGATTGTGTCTTTACTGATATAATTCAATTAATCGTATCTTAGAATTTCTTTTTATAAATTATCAGTTCAAGTTTTATAAATTTTAAAACTATTAAAAATATATAATTATTAACTTTAATTTTAATCGAAATATGCATAAATTATTCATATATCAATTTTAATCTTAATCCAAATAAAAAAAACAAGAAGAAAAGGAGCTCTGAGGTAGGAAACCGGAAGGCCATAGTTTTTGTGTGGAATCGGGGCAGTGCTATCATCGCATTGAATGAGCTCTGCCTCTGAGGTTGTGTTTATATGAAAATTTCCATCCATTTCTGATGCTAAAAAAACAAGCTGGTGGCAATTACTACGTTGTTTGTAAGATTGTTCAAGAACGAAGTAGAACATAGATGTAAGAATTCATCCTCAAACAGTGGAAATGACAGCTACTTTAGGGAATGAGCTTCTCAGCATCACAAATCGTTTTCCATGGATTTTGATCGGTTGAAGATTTTAGTTTTAGTCTTTCCACATTACTAGAGAATGATAATGTGGAGCCTGGCCTTCTTATCCAGAGAAAAAAAAAAAAAAAAAAGAGATTCTGTGGCGCAGTCAGCATGTATTCTAGATCGCTAGCTTATTATATTATAATATATTAAAATAATTTGAAAATATTATAAAAATATTAATTTAAAATAAAATAAATTTTAATATTTTAAAAAATTACTTTTAAAACACAAAAACAATCAATATTTTAATACTCTCTTTTAGGGGTGAGCAAAAAAAACCAAAAAAACTAGAAAAAAATAACTGAAAAAACCGAACAATGAAAAAACTGATTAAAATTTTTAAAAAACCAATCGATTCAATTCGGTTTCAATTTATAAGCTTTAAACCAAAAAAATCAAACCAAACCAAATCCAAATCGAAAAAAACCTAGCCAAACCGAAAAAAATAAGCCTAACTGAAAAAACCGAGCCAAACCAGTTTGAACCGGTTTTTGTTCTAAAAACAAACTAAAAGTGGTCAGTTTGAATCGATTTTGGTTTGGTTTCAATTTTTTTAAAAATTTTAGTTTCATTACTTTATATATATATATATATATATAAATATATATATATATAAACCAAATCAAACAAAAAAATATCACCCCTACTCTCTTATTCTCGGTCCAGGGGAGCCCCTCCCACCTCAAGTGGATTGCAAATTTCATAGTGAGTACTTGAGGAATATATCATGTTAATTAGCCTGGCTAATGAGTGATCGTTGATTTTTTTTCTTCCTTTTTTTTCTTTATGGATTCAAAGTTATAAGGGAGAAAAACAAACTAAAGTAATTGACATAAAGATATCAAGAATTTAAATGTGAGATTTTGGTTTTGAAGGAATGAGAACTTTTGCTGCAATTCTAGCATTATGCTCCTGGACTTTTCATTTTTATGGCCTTATTGCATGTATATATCATGGACTGTGGAAATTTATTTTTCATCCAGTTGAGGATCTATAGCTATTAAAATAATGAAACTTAATTTAAAAAAAAAATCCAATTTTTAAGGAAGAAACCCAAAAAAAATATATAAAATAAGTGATATAAAAAAACACTCGTGCTAGCTGATCAAATCTATTGTTCAAATCATAAAATTGAGATAACATGATTAAAAAGAAATTGAAAAAAAATCATGAAATCTATTTTTCAAAATAAAAAATATCAACTGATGAAATCAAAAAAAAAACAAGTATATAAAAACATGTTAATCCGTGTTAACTTTTGAAACTCATGACTTAAGTCATTAATATAGAAAGCATATTATCTGATAAAATTATGAAGTTTAATTCTCAACAAATCAAATATCAAATGATAATACTAAAAAAAAATCAATTACACAGAAGAATCCGGTTAAGGGTCAATAAAAATAATATTATTTTGAAAAAAAAAAGAAAAAAAGATTTTAATATGGTTTTAACTAATTTTTTAAAAAATTAATCAAGTTAACCAGAATTTTTAACTAGATTAATTATTTTTTAATTTTTATTGATATACAGTATAGTTTAGGTCTCCAGTCAA
>Ga0325411_1003873_pt1 | contig 16827 bp, 8 predicted proteins | sample PopdelMetagenome_13_FD_206181 | JGI IMG/M metagenome (GOLD analysis project Ga0325411, IMG submission 206181) | Populus deltoides microbial communities from Bellville, Georgia, United States - Xylem-PdIQD-R4 | ecosystem: Host-associated > Plants > Phyllosphere > Stem > Wood/Secondary xylem...
CTTCCGCGGTTGCCATATAAAAAGGAAATTGTAATTATTTATTTGAATTCAATGTAATTTCGCAGTGGACGAATGTATGCATTGATTTTTTTATTAGAGAAGACAGCTCGTCTCTCTGTTTTTTTTTTTTTCCAAGTTAAATTCAATTGATTTGAATATTGTCTATCTTTATTTTGAAAGTCTCGTAATATATTTATAACTAATAAATTTTGTTTTTTTAAAAAAAAAAGAATTAAAATATATTTTTATGATATTTTAAATTACACGAGGTCAACCCCGACTGGACATGATCCAAATCCACATGTGACCAACTTACCCCTGTAAAATTTTATAACAAATGAGTTTCAGAATGAATGAAATTACCAATTATTTTACATGTTTGCCTATTCTTAGGAACAATAATTTATATTTGTATTAATCATGGCTTGAGCCTAAAACATCAATTAAAAAATAAGCGAGTTGACCTTGACTGGTCTGTCTCTTTATGTTTGGTAATTATTCCATATTTATTCAGTGATGTGTTTGATCAACTACCATTAAAGAAAGGAAGAATCAATTGAACGTTGCATGCGACGAGTGAAACAATTGTAATAAAAACATGCCACCAAAGGAGACAGCGATTGAATCCGTCATTTATGAATACATGGAATAAATAAACACACACTCCAAGATACGAAGTGGCCCGTGACGCTGTCACTTGCGCTGTATGTGGCATAAATACACGCAGCTAGCTACACACCAGTGCTCGACAGCGGGCAGTTCTTCCTTTTCCCCTCATCTCTTAAAGTAGGAGATTTACTTTTTTTTTTTTTCTTACTTCGTTCTTTTAATTTCAAACTTTAAAATTAACATATGAAAATTATTAACAAAAACAAAAACATGTAGGGATGTAGGGAATTTAATGTAGTTATTTTCATTGTTTTTTCTTTTATAATTCACTTTAAATTATAATAGTAATTTAAAAAAAAATAATATTTTTGTCGTCAAATGTTTTCTTTCTGCAATTGAGCCCATATCAGTAACCTATTGCGTGTTTTTTTTTCAACAGGGAGGGTAAAAAGAGAATTAAAATGAAAAATACATGTAATATAGATGATAACATTAAAATTTCATTTTTGTTTTCTGTTTTTTTAGTTATTAGATTATCAGTTCATATAAATAAATAGGAATAAAGATATTAACATTTTTAATATTTGCATCTCAGTATAAAACTTTTATTATTTTATTTTATACAATAAATTTTATGTACGTATTAATTTTTTGTTACAAATTAATTTTAATAAAGAAATTAATCAAACACAATTAGATAAATGATTCGTATTGTGATATTAAATATCATGATCTATATTTATCCCTTAATATTTTCAGTTTATCGTTTTGTTATTGTTAATGTTTTTTTTATTTATATAAATAATTATTAGTTTATTTGATTAAATATTTGAATAAATTTTTTAATTTATATATAATTTTTTGTACAGAATAACCCGAGAAATTTTTTTTACAACTCCTAGCTGCGCGCAAGTCCATGTTAATATGAAAAACACGTGGTCAGAATCAATTCTATAATTTTTTTTTCTTCAGATCTAATTTTAAATGGATCATCCACATAATATTAATATATCCATCAAGAAAATTAAATTATTTTCTCACGATAACTTTTTAAAAATTTGAATCCTATGCAAAGACGTGGAAAACTTCTGTATATTTTTACAAATCTTAACAGTAAATGTAATTAAGTGCCATTGCCTTTGGTGCTGGGGACAGGGGTCGAGTGGCTGGGTAAAGGAGACGACTTGGGCGTTAAATAAATAAATAGCAGACGAAGAACTTAATTATTCGGACCAACAGGCGCCAACCGGCAACCGCTACACATCCTTTTTGCTCCTGTCTTCATTTTGATCCCACGACACAAAATCCTACTTGTCATTACAAGTCTCCAGGGCCATTTCTATTCCATGAAAACTGAGAAGAAGAAGAAGAAGAAGAAGAAGAAGAATCTGCTCGCGCGTTATACTTTGATTTTCCTAAAAGAAAAAGGGCAAAGGCTTTTTTTATTCCTTTGCATGGAGGCCACGTCTAGAGAGGACCCGTTACAACAATGACTCACAGCAAAGATCCATAATCTCTATTCACCAATGGATGACGCGGATTTTCTTCTTCAGCTCCGTCATCCCTACTTAACCACACCGCATTCAGTTTCAGCCTGAATTCATCAATTGCCGGCCATCTCCGAGAGGACAGACGACAATCTCTTTTCAACAGCAAGTTCTACAGCACTAAGGCCTCCCTTCACTGTTCATCATCTGTGGGGTTCAGCACGTTGATGAGAAGAAGTCTTTAAATATACCATCACCTGCTTTTAACTTGCTCATGACTTCTCCCAACCAATCTTGACTCTTCTTTACCAAAACTCACTCCCTTGGGATCAATTTTTCCTTTTTCTACTTACTTTGATTCCATCAAAAGATTTTGAATACCTAACAACATCAAATCCTCCAAGTCCAAATCTAGAAAATACAAGATTCAGCTCAATTTCTTCCCTTCCCCACTCAACTCCCCGCTAATCTCGCCTCCCACCATTCCTTTTACTATTTCCCTCTGTTAAATATGCCTTGTTTCCCTCCTCCATGTCCAAACAACAAACAACATTAACAAACAAACAATATCATTCCAAATCCAAATCGCACGCTCACCATGTCTGTTCTCTTCTTCCTCTTCTCTCTCCCTCTCCTCCTCTCCCCTTCTCTCTCCCTCCACTTTGGCAGTAAGCACTCATTCCCTTCCCCTCCCTCTATAACCGATCTAACTATCTCTCTTTCTGTTTTCTAACCGCATTTCTTCGTCTTCTTCTTCTTTTTTTACTACAGATACTTCATACTTCATAGACTGTGGCGGTTCCACAAACACAACCGATCCATTCAACACGACATGGCTGTCCGACCGTTACTTCACAGGCGGAGCTACCTCTGTAGTGTCAGAGCCACTCCACTTCCTCTACCCTCAAGAGAAAAATCTCCGATTCTTCCCTCTCTCCTCCGGCAAAAAAAACTGCTACGTTCTCCCTCTCCCTAACGGCCGCTACTACTTCCGTACATTCACTGTATACGACAACTACGACGGAAAATCTAACCCTCCTTCATTCGACGCATCCGTCGAGGGTACTCTCGTCTTTTCCTGGCGTTCTCCCTGGCCTGAGAATCTCGCTCGTGACGGCGCGTACTCCGATCTCTTCGCGTTTGTTAAAGACGGTGAAGCGGATGTTTGTTTTTACAGTATTGCCACTGACCCTCCTGTCATTGGATCCCTCGAAATCCGTCAAATCGATCCCTTATCTTACGGTTCGTCAACAATCGGCGATAAATTCACCCTCGTTAATTACGGCCGTTTATCCTGTGGGTCCACACAGTGGGGCCCGGGGTTTAGCAACGACACAGATGATTTTGGCCGAACATGGCAGTCCGACTCCGAGTTCCAAACTCCAAACACGACAAAAATAATCCACTCCATCTCTACCCGAGAAACCATAACCGGCACCATTCAGCCGCCTAATTATTTTCCGATGAAGCTTTACCAAACGGCGGTAACTGGAGATGGAACACTGGAGTATGCAGTGTCAGTCGATGCGAAAATGGATTATTTGTTGTGGTTTCATTTCGCTGAGATTGATTCAAGTGTGAAGCAGAAATCGGAGAGAGTGTTTGATGTGAAGGTGAATGAGAAGAATGTGGAGAGGGTGGACGTTTTCGAGGAAGTTGGGAGTTTTGCAGCTTATAGTTGGAGTTACACAGTGCATAATTTGAGCAGTACTGTGTTGACTCTGAAGTTTGTGCCGGTTGTGGGCGCACCGATAATTAGTGGCATTGAGATTTATGCTTTGGTTCCTAATGATCTCTCAACCATGCCCGAGCAAGGTATATGATGTTGGGTTTTTGGTATCTTGAATGGTAAATTAGTATGATTTTTGTTTATTGAAAATTAACTGGGAATGTGTTCTAATTTTGGTAGTGGTGGCAATGAGAGCGTTGAAAGAGTCGTTACGGGTTCCTGATAGAATGGGATGGAATGGGGATCCTTGTGCTCCTACTAGCTGGGATGCTTGGGAAGGAGTTACATGCCATCCCAACAAAGACGAGACTGCACTTGTGATATCACAAATGTAAGCAATCAGTTGTGTATTGAATTATTTGCACGTTCTTTTGTCCAAGCCTTGATGCATTGGAAAGATTTTATTTGTTTGTCTCAGAAGACGAGTTTAATCTCATGTTATTAATTACTTGGGTATCTCGTTCAGTGATCTTGGAAGTCAAGGCTTGAAAGGCAGTATAAGTGAGCAGATTACTCTTTTGTCGGACTTGGTAAGCCTGTAAGTATCAGCATCCGATTTTTTATGCGCTGCAGATGTTTTATGTTTTATTTGCTGAAATCATGCAGAAGATGTTAGCTTGTTGCACTTAAATGTTTGAAATGAGTGTCTTTTCTCAATGTTCTACTGCACTGCAGGATGCTTTAGGTTTAATTTTCAAATTGACATGTCTTCTTGGAGATCACTAACAACCTGTTTCCATCTTTTGCACCTGTTCTTTCAACCTTAATCATTCTGCTCTTTATTGGTGAAGATGCTAGTTTTAATTTGTATGATCTATCAAACGATTTACTGCACAAAATTACTGGATTTCTTCTGAGTGAACTAAATTTAATTATAGGATTTTTTCTAAGTGAATTCCATTTAAAAGCTTTAATTAATGCAAAAGGATCCTAACATATTGATCAAAAAACAAATTAGTTGTCTTCCAGTTGATCTCTCATGCAACATGTAGCATCATTATTGTTAGCTCTGCAGAGTTCATCAAATTTATGTCACTTTTTCCTGAGTAGATAATCTAAGTGTCGGTTGAAATATTAATATGGTAGAATCTAATGGTTGCTCGCTAGTTCTGTCATGATAAACATTATTGATTTTGGATTCAGCTACTTTAGCTTACATTTGAGAATTTTTTACTCCGTGACCCCTGCCTTGCCTTCAAAGTTAAATCTTCTAAAATTTTAGTGTGACATCATGGATGGAGAATTTTTTTGAACTTGGGACCTACACTTCCATAGTTTCTTGTGCTTATTTTGCTGTTTTTCCAATTGTAATTAATCATTATCTTTTAAACCTGCAGGAATTTGAGTACTAATTCTTTGGGAGGAACTCTACCATCAGGATTAGGTCAACAATCTCTTGTCCGGCTGTAAGTCGTACAGCATTTTATATGCTTTATACAGTTGATATGTTGTGGTCCTGCTTCTTAATGTGCATGGCAACCTCTGGTCTCATTACAGCATTTTATATGCTTTATACAGTTGATATTTTGCGGTCCTGCTTTTTAATGTGTATGGCAACCTCTGGTCTCATTTATGATAAAATTTCTCTTATAGTGTATTTCATGATTGAGTACCACTAATTTATTTATATGTTACCTAGGTGACCCCAAATTAATTTGGGATTAAGGCTTTGTTGTTGTTGATTATTTGATAAATAGAGAGAAATTGACTTAGGGCATGTGTCCCTAATGCGTTTTTTCATGAAGATCATATGATCCCTTCTGCTGAAGAATGTTTGATTTTGAGACCCCTCTAGGAGGGAACACATTCTTTTCCACCTCATCTGGAGGACTTCCACTCCCTAAGACATGGATGTACAATCATTCAAGTCAATGTTTTAGAACTCGTTCATCCATGGAAAGAAGTCTGCCTCGTTGATACTTTCTAGTTCTTTCATTCTTCTGCTCAAAGTGTTCCTTTTTCCTGGTTTACATGGGTGTTTGAGTCCAGTTTTCCTTGTTTGTAAACTTCCCTATGGTTTCTCTCTTCTTTGAGTTTGGAAACTTTTCTACTCTGTTAGATGTTTATCATTGTTTCTCCCTTTGTCTTAAAATATTCATTCATCTGCTTGGCTAGTTCACTTTCTTTGTTCTGTCTGCTTTATAGGGTAGCACAAACTTTACCCTTCCATGACTGAAGTTAAGAGTCTGAATTAAATTATGTTCCATCATCTTCTTTTGAAATTCTAATGTGATGTTGTATCTACACCATGAAACTGATCCTGAGACCACTAGAAATTTACTTTGGCATTCCACTATGTTATTTATTAACACTTCTGATCTGTACTTTGTAGGGATTTGTCCAACAATCAGTTCTCGGGCCCTATACCAGAAAGTTTAGCCTCGGCAACTCATCTGCAGCTTGTGTAAGTGGCTTGTTTGCGCTAATAAATAATGGAGGCATTTGACATAAATATCTGCGCGTGCGAGTGCGAGTGCGCACAGACTGCAAGTCTGATATTTGGATCTAGAAGCAAAAAATTATTATTCTTCTGCATTTCAAATTTTATTTGTTGAGTCTGCGTCTAAATGTGGTAGTGTTTGCCTATTTCCATCGTGCATGCCGTGCTGTTAGCATATATCATGCATACCAGTAGGGAGACGCGCGCGCACACACACAGCAGGGGTTTGTTTGATATTTGGATCTAAAAGCGAAAATTTGTTGTTCTTCTCCTTTTCAATTTTTATTTGTTAAGTCTGTAGTTTAAATGTGATAGTTTTACCCATTTCCATCTTGCATGCCATGCTGTCAGCATATTTTCATGCATTCAAATAGGGAGAACATTTTCATGCTTTTAATTGTATATTCTGCCAGAAATTGAAGTAGTTTGATTTTCTTGAAATAATTTTACTTAATATTGGTTATTACATGGATTTTATTTAATTCAACCTCATGTTTAGATCAATGATACCACTTTGTTTGGAATTAACCAAGATGTGAGTTGGGATCTGTTTACTTTAGTTTGTTAAGAACTTGAAATTGATTATAGAAGATGGATATTTTACCTTGCAATTTTAAATGTAATGTTTTGATTTTTCAACTTAGAAGAGATTGATCAACATCTACACCATATATATATATAGAATGGATCCTACTTATCATTAAAATTTTATGTCTTTCAGTTATCTTTGAACTAGTAATGAATTAAAGTTCAACAACTAATTTCATGCTAGGAATTTGTGTAACTACAAATTGAAAACTCAAACAATGCTATACACATATGACATTGAATGCTTACGCCTGAGGTGGTGTGTAAAACCCCACCATCATCAAAATAAATATTCGACAAATTGGTGGTGACATGGATCAGTTGTCCTCGTTAATCCATTGCTCATGTGCATTTACACTTGCACATGAACAATAGGGGTAATACAATGTGTGCTGCATTGTTAGAAGCATATGGTCATGACGTTAAAAATAACTGAAAACTGTTGTTGAGGATATATCGAGTGTTAGTTTTTTAGACCATAGCGGGTAGACTAGAAAGAAAGGAATTTGATCTATGTTTGACAGCTGTTCTAGTTGATTGTCTACTTTGCCTTTGTTGATTAAGGAACCAAGGTCCTGTTAGTGTTTCCACCAATACAGGCAAGTGGTTAAACTGTTCAGCTGAAGTGTAACGTGGTTCTCACGAGCAGCATATAATATCATGCAATTATTTATAGAACTGGTCATGGAAGTATTGTTTTTCTTAACTGAACATTCATATAATCCTAAGTTGTTTATGATAATATTCATATTCGTTTCTGATGGACCATTCTCTGCGTAATTGTACTCTTTTATTTTCATTGTATTGCTTTTACTTGACCAGTCCCTGGAGGCTGGAGGCTATAGAACTTATAATGAAATCAATACTGTCACATTTCATTACTAGATTTCTTTTCTTTCCGTTGTTATAATGAATAATAACATCTAATGGATTGCAATTTCTCTATATTTGAAAAGGAAAATGAACATTTTTCTGTCAGAAAGGCCAGCCACGACACAGTTGTTTTGTGGTCACAACTTTAAATTGCTGAAATTTTCTCTGGTGTCAGAATCCTATAATATCAAGTCAACACTGAAGCAACACAAGACAGAAGCACTATAGTTGTTTGATGTCTACCCATTAAAATCATATTTGCATTTCCAGTTAGATTGCATCTTTACATGCTGCTCTTTCAATTTTTTCTGTTTATTTTTTAGGAAGTATTAAGTCCACCTGTTCACAAACCTCCCTCCTCTCCCCAGAACAAACCAGATCTTGTTGGAACCACTTCATGAGCTCCATTGCGAACATTCCCTCAGTATATTCTTTTTTGCAACTCTGCTTGTTGATAGATGTACCACACTGTATTCCCTTTTTTATTATTTGATAAGCAAATTGATTGAAAAAGCACCAAATGTTAGCTACTTGAATACCTGTGACATTTTGCAATAGAAGTCCAAATATTTAACAATTCTAATTTTGATTGCCCAGTTATTTTCCATGATTGTATTGCCTCAACATCTCTTTATTTCCAGGCTGTTGAATGGTAACTTATTGGAAGGGCGAGTACCAGAGGAACTTTATTCAATTGGTGTGCATGGTGGAGCTATTGAGTATGTCTCATTTCTAGCTTTCACAATTCTATTTAGTTTATTATAGTAACAATTTTCGAGTTATAAAATATTTGGCATGTATCATCCTGCATTAAAGCCTATATGCTAACTTTAAATCTCTCGATTCTACTTTTATTTATTTATCCACTAACATATTTCGATTATTCTATATTCACCTCAAATCCTTTAGAGGATGAAAACTGAAAGACTTCTAAGTCTATTTAACTTAATCTGAAAGACCTTGCTCCTTGGAGGAATACATTTATCAAAATAGTGAAGTGTATACTTTTGGTCCATGATTTTTAGTTGTCTTTGATATTGCATTGTTAAACGTTAATGATTATCTTCAAGAGAGGTGCCTATTGTTTACTAAAGGTTTGGAAATCATAATTTCATCGTTTTCCAATTAATTTAATTATCTAAGAAGATGTACAATCATAATATGTAACAATTCACTATATTCTTCAAACCTGAACCACTAGTCTGATGGTTGCATGCATCTTTCCTTTTTTAGCCATACCTTCCCAAAAAGTTGTATCTGCATGAGTTTCACTCTTGCTATTATAGAAAAGGCAATGTATACCCCTGATTTGTAGTTAGTCTTCTGTTAATAAGGGAAGTCCTATCTACCCACTCTCCCTTTTTTCCATGTGAGATCCCCATTTCAGTTCAAGTTGCTGTTTGTTCTCAACATTGGACAAAAGTTTCTTTATCTGTTCATTCCTGTGATTTTGTTGATATACCAGAACATCTTTTCATTTCCTTCGGCCCCCTGTCTAATTGTAATGAGAGGTTAAGCCTAAAAACTGTCATTAAATATTCTTTGATTTATTAGGAACTTTGTGGCTACTTAAATTTATTTTCTTTGGCAACCAGATTATCAACTTTTTCTAGCAAGCACACACCACTACCTTCAGGATAATTTTGTCAACCAGCATTTTTATCTGTCATCAGTAAACTAGGTTCCTAGCCAATTTACTGCTATGGAAACTGAAAAATACGGTACTTGCCAATGGTGATTAATATTTGCATATTAATGCATGCAGTACAGATTACTTTTTGCAACATCAAAAAATTCTAACAAACAACTCTTTACTTGCTGTGTGGAATGTTTGGCTCCCTATTGGACACGCAATTTCTGGAATATACCAATTTTGATATATCTTGTCTTCACCTTCTTTTTTCTTTGTTGGAGATTAATGTTGCTTACAATGTGAATTGAATGAATGCCTCACCCCTCTTACCTTTTAAGGGTACATATAAGCCATTGGTCATTTTGTTTTTATCTTATTTCCTATTGAATTAATATGTCTATTTAACAACTCACTAGGAAATAAAACTCTCTTACAGTCTCTCAGGTAACAAAGGTTTGTGTGGTGTACCATCTTTGCCACAATGCTCTCTATTATGGGAAAATGGTCGCTTGTCCACTGGTGGTAAAATTGGGATAGGCTTATCCTGCCTGGTAATTGTTTCTGTGCTTGTATTGGGATACATAATCTGCATCAGGAGGCGTCGAAATGATTACGACTTTGCTCCACCTCACGATCTAATGTGTAAGTATTTCTCAAGAATGTTCAACTTCTAGCTTTTTTTGCGTTCATTCATGATGTCATGGCTATCAGATGGTCTGTGATATGTCATCTGTCACAACGTGTTGTTGAATTAAGGCTTGCATTACTGAGCATATTAGATATCACTCCTCTAGAGGCCAGTCAAATTCGAGACTGCATTCCACCTCTGGACCTTATTTTGACTTCCTTTTATTGCAGAATAGTTTGAAACCACTAATCATTTAGGATTCTCTATTCCTGATACAACATGCTAAAATTCCGGTGTTAACCACTAGGAGATGCTAGTTTAGAATAAAATTTTTTACTTTAGATTAAATTAGGATCTGAAATCTGGAACTATATTTATTCTTGCAGCACCATATAACATATAAACTGCAGGAGTAGTTCAACAAGGATTGGGACTTGGGAATGAGATGTCATTTGAAATGCAAACCTTTGTTTAGTTGAACGTTGCATGTAGCCACTTGTGATATATTTTCAGTCATTGAACTGCTGCTGGATGATGTTAGTACTTTGTAGGTATCATAGTCTGTACTTTTGTGTATGCCTTGATCCCAGAGTTTTAGTTAGAGCTGTAAAACCAGTGCTAACCACATTGACATCATGTGGATACACCTTACATTTCTTTTCATCCCTCAATGGCTATTCTTCACAATATACCAAAGATAGGGTAACTACCACCTAGAATTTGCAACTGGGTATCATGCCAATGATATATCATCTCATCATCAAAAGAGTTTCTTCCATAGTAGCCAAGGAAGTCGTCTGTCCAAGAGATCTGGTCTCCTAACTGGATCCATATAGATCTTGTTTGAAAGTAGCACAACATGAAACTTCTATAGCGTGTAGTAATGGCTATTCCATCATCTTCAATTTGGCTATATCAGCTGTCGTTATGGAAGGTTTCTCATCCTCAGTTAACTATTTAAATTCGATGGTGTTATTCCTAGCCAAAAAGAAAAGGGAAAAAGTAGGAGTGTTTTCTCCATAGTTTCATTTGTCCAGGTCTCTTATCTGACATCAACCTTTCTAAAAGTTTTGTCTCCATCACTGTAGTTGCCGCCGTGAAAGAATTCGAACCTTTCAGTTTATGTGACAACTATATGTGCTCACTCTAATTTTTCATTTGGTATCATGCATTCGTTATTGAATCTTGATTAATTTCATCCAATTGTATTCTCCCAGCAATGGCTGCCAAGAGAAACAGATACCAGAGGCAGAAGTCCTTGATGCTTCTTGAAATGGAGAGCCAACATGCCAAAGGGTTACCATCACCTTATGGTCCACATTAACAGACTTTTGAAAAAAGATAATATTGATCTTCATATTCTTCAGCTCACTAAGAGAGCATAGAGAGGGGACCCTGGATGTAGTTAGTTCGAAGTGCTCAAAGATGTGAGCTGCATCTGCTCCACAAAGGAAACTTAGTGGGTTTGGATTCTTTGAACAATGGAAATAAGATGGGGTCTAAAAAAGTCACACTGTCTATAGAATGCAATGTATCTGGGATTTTTTTCCCTTCTTACTGACAACAAACTGGATAAGCCTTCCTAGTGTATCATAGCGGCATTTTATGACAAGTTGCTGTGAGTAGATCTTCAATTTATGATAAGGGCATTACACATTTATACCCAGTGGTCCCAGATTTGGTAGCATTGTATGATATAACTTTTTGGTTGATTATTTTCCCAGTTCCTTGCAGGAATTATTTTCAGCTTAAGCAATGTTCATCTGTCATGGACTGACATTTCCTTCCTGTAATTTCTGCAACAAATTTCAACTAAAGATTGTTCACCATGGCTTATTGATGATCTTCTTGCTCGACTTCAGGCAAAACTTTCGATAATGCTACTATTTTCTGACAGCTGTGCTGTGTCCACTCGAAATGATTTTCTTTCTATCGACTTCCGGTTAGAGCTGGCTATGTCGGGCAGCACTGTTTATCTGCGTTCTTACAGAGAATATCATCGGTCGAACCTTGGATTTCATACAATCAAAGATCACACCATCACCAATAAGTATAATTTCGAAGCTCAACCGTGTTGGCTTTTTTATACATGATTTTTGAAAAAAGAAAAAACAAGAAAAAGGTGGTGGTTTTACCTCATACCATCAGCTGCATCACACATTGATCATTGAAGTTTAAAGGGGGAAAAAAATGCAAATCAAGTGGGTATCTTATGATGTTTTTCGGAAGGAGTTCTTCAAAATACTTTTAAGCACGGAATGATTTTTTTAAAATGTTTTTTTAATGGTTTTAATGTAATTATATTTTTATCCTAATACTAGCTTTAATGTGATGAAGTTAAATACAATTAAAAATACTCACAAAGAATTATTTTCATCATTTTTGAAATAAATTAATATTCTTAAATCTGAACACGTTTGAAAAGGTAATTAAATCTCAATACCAAATAATCTATAAATATAACACTATAATACTAGTTTGTATTTGAGCAAACCCCGCAGAAATCCCCAGCCTTTGAGGGTAGGATCGATTAGGTCCCTATTCTTCATCTCAATTACATTTCTAAAATTTCAATGAATTCTCAATCAGATTCTCTAAAATTTCTAAAATTAAAAAAATTGTGAATCTTCTAAGATCTTCACTTTGAATCGCGTGAAGCTCTCATGATGTATCACACTATGATATATCAAACTATATGAATAATTGCAAAACCTTTACATGAATAAATCTCTTTATGTGAGAAATTTCAGTAAATTCATGCGTTTTTAATGAGGGTAAAGAGAGATCACATGTTTTTAAAATGACTACTTGACTATTTTGTTAACGTAATCTAATTAAATGATCCGATTGAAATTCTATTAATTAATTGGGGGCTTAATCAGGATAAAAAAAATAGATTGGGGACCTAATTAAGATTATCTCTATATGTTAGCTATTTTTTGAACTTTTCCCAATCTTTTTTTTTGGCAAACGAAGGAATGGTGAAATCGAACTTGCTGATGGCTAGCTAGTAGCTGTAAAGAGAGGGATGGAAGGTATTAATTACAATGCTTCAGTGAGATATAGAGTTTGTTTGGTATTTTAGCAATAGTTGTTTTTTTTTATTTAAAAATATATTAAAATAATATTTTTTTATTTTTTAAAATTTATTTTTAATATTAGTAAAAGATCTAAAAGACATTAAAAAATGAATTAAATAAACATTTTTAAAATAAAAATAAATAAATATGCTTTCAGACAATACGAGAATGATGAAGAAGACCTAGAGGAGGCCTAGGAAATATAATATTACTAGTCAAAGTAACAGCACAGACTTGAGATTTCTTTGTCATCAATTATGCATATCTTCAACACGGTTTTAGGAAAATATGTAGTTGAGGTTGCAGGAGTGGTGTCGTATTGAGAACCGGACGCCCCAATTCACAAATAAACTCAGGGAATCTCTGATGGTTTCGCATATGATATGTTTGTGCCCTAAATGTCAAAAACCTTAACTTTGGACTTTGAAGGTTACCATCACTACTGCTGCTATATCATCTCAAACTTGGACCCCACGTTAGTGCTTGCTTGTCACCTTCCGTCGTCGTTTTTTGACTGCAGAATTGAAAAAGAATCTGATTATACTTCATGATCAGGTGTGTGTTTATATATATATATACACTTATTTATTTCTTTTCAAGAGGGCGCAGTTACAGCAAGGGGACCTAACCTCTTCTGCTGTTACTTTTTCCTTTTTCTAGTAGAATTCGACATCAAATCTTTGAGAATATATCAAATGATTTTCTATGACGATTTCGAAAATGTAATCATCACTGGTATTAGTATCATGCTTTCAAAACTATTAATTAAAGTTTCCGTTTACACTAACATCAATGTATCTATAAATGATTGTCAGGTATATTTAAATGGTTATAGTCTATGAAGTTACAGGTTGATTTAGGATATTTATTGCGGGATAAAAAAACACGATGATAATAAAAATAAAAATATATTCGATTGATAAGATAAAAATATATAAATAAATTTATTTTTAAAATAATTTTAGAATTAATTTATATATTTCTAGTACAGATGATAAAAAAAAACATAAATATAAAGATACATGTATTGTTTTTTTATCTTCAAAATATCATGTAAAAAGTAATGCATACGACATGTCGAATCGATCTTTAATCTATTTTTTCTTGAACCAATCCGGCTCTAAGTCGGTCAAATCTCAAGTTAAATCATTAAGTTGTTTTTTATTTTATAACCAGGATTATTATATTATCATTAATTTTAACACTCAATATAAACTAAACTAAAATAAAAATAATATATAATTATTGAATAGCAATACAGCAAGACATGATAAAAAACAATTACCTATCTTATACACCATTACCCCCATATAATTTTACCTCTATCTTCAATTATATCTGATCTTTTTTATTCTCACTATTTTTTTTTTGAACAGTAACCAAAGACTACCATTATTAGCCGTACACATGGATACTATAAATGTATGTAGCATGTTAAGTTGGCACCGCGATGTAATGAAGCCCCCCAAGTTGCGTATATCCTAATGCAAGTGTACTGTGTATATCAATGCTGACTCTGACCCCTCCGTGATGAGATGGGTGATTTTTCCACTTAAGTCGAGACGGGGTTTTGAACATTGACTCGGACTCATAACTCAGAATATAATTGAAGTAAGACTAATTTATTAACTAATCTTGCGAGAGGTTCCATTTTCAACTGCAATCTTGATTAATAAATAATTAAATCCCTCGAGTTTTGACCATAAACTAAAACAGAACTAGAGGAATACGTGGGGTTAATTTGATGGGTAAAAAGTATTCTTGCGCAACTATTATAGTTCGAATATTAATTAAATCAGGCCGTGAGAAATAAATTTAAAAAATATCACCAGAAAAAAAAAATAAACCCTCCTAAAACACCATGCTTGATGAACTCCCGGTGGACAAACTGCGAGTTGTGACATCGATATGTATGTATGTCCTAAGAAAATCCGAAGAGACTTAATTAACCTGTAACGTATGGGGGTTAGGTAAGGCCACGTAGAGTTTAAAAACACCACGAGATCCAAATTATGGGAACTAATTATCTAAGATTAGACGTGGTTGCTTTAATTAAAAACCATACAATATTATATTAGGTTAAAACCTATACACGGTCAGGGTGTCCTTGGGACTGATTGGCTAGCTTCCCTCCCTCTTGTTTTTTCAGTGTCTTTATCTGGCTAGGCTCCGCCTGTGGATCGTGATCTCAGCACTGGAGCTTCGACCAGTGTCTCACTAAAGAGGTGTTCAATTCGAGAAGCTTTGAATCCTTATCTTCTCTTGAGCTAATCTCTGTGCACTGGCATATATACTGGTCACTTGCTTAGTTTAATCTCTCTAATTACAGGCCATATGCACTGACTCGGTGGGATTAAATAATCATGGCCCATGCAGCACTCCTTGACAAATATTATTTTACTCGCCTCTCAAAGATAACAAGGAGAGACAAATTTCGGATCTGTTTTTTTTTCTTCGTTTGATGTATTAAATGAGATAATTGTTGTAATGTTTGAAAAAAATACAGAATGTGACAAGACTTTCTCGAAAGATCACCTCAAGCACCGGCTTGCCCATGGGCCCAAATAATGAAGCACCCACCGCACAGACACTGCCTATCCTCCTCATGGTCACCCTCCCAGGCGTACCAGCTAAAAATAAATAAATGTACGAGCATCTTTGGTTTAAAGGCTATGCGTTGATTTATCTTTTTTCGATAAATTAAGACCCGATCTCTAATTATATAATATATTTCTATTATCATGCGATGGGAGAGAAGTATCTCGATTGTATCCTTGAGGAAAAGCCTTCATTTACCACGCAAGGGCCCTGGTTAAAAAGTAAAACACAGCACCATAATCTCTTGACTTCTCCTAGATCCACAGCAATTAACCCTACTTCCAAGAGTCATGCCCCTGCCATGACGCGGCTTTATAAGATCCAAAGGAGCCACTGGTTAGTGGGTCTGTGTGTGTGTATTTTTTCTAATGTAAACGCATGCATGGAGGTCTACGTTTTCTGCGAATTTATAAGGGAAAAAAAAAAGTGTTGACTTGGTTGACCTGGGTATTCGCATAAGAAAAAGTCTTCTCTCCCATATGATCCCCTGCCTGGCTAAATAATTCCCCCGCAGAGGAAAATGGATACATCAACGATATTCAAATACAAACACGCGAATATTTGAATTTTAAAATCTCAATCTATTATAAATAATAATAGATTACTTGGAAACTGTTCATGTGATTGAGTGATCTACAGATGTTGAAAGTGCAAATGAGCTTGCACGTAATTAATTATAATGAGCTCTTATAATGTATTGAGATTATTAATTAGCTTTTACTTGATTGTTTGAGATATTAAATGAAATATCTTCAATTACTATATAGTATAAATTGTCCTAGTTGCTAGCAGGAACAGGATGACGATTGACTAGAATGAGAAGAAAACAAGAACATCGTTTTTTTTAGCTACGACGTCAAGCTATTGGTATTGCCTGCCAGCCAACCACCAAGGGACAAGTTCATATTTTTGACTTTGTAAAGATCTAGTTGATGCGTGCCATGTCGGCAACATTAATATACCCTGCTTGTAGTCCGCTTGATTTTTTCCACTCATAAAATAAAATAAAGATGACCCATTACTGAATTGAAAATCACAGCTATTTGCATCACATTTGATTTTATGCGAGTGATTAATGGGTAATTTGTTAAACATTTTTTACATCAATTATGTCCACCTGGCTTGTTTATTAATTATTTTCTTTTAGCAACGTACCTGCACA
>Ga0325411_1003874_pt1 | contig 16826 bp, 12 predicted proteins | sample PopdelMetagenome_13_FD_206181 | JGI IMG/M metagenome (GOLD analysis project Ga0325411, IMG submission 206181) | Populus deltoides microbial communities from Bellville, Georgia, United States - Xylem-PdIQD-R4 | ecosystem: Host-associated > Plants > Phyllosphere > Stem > Wood/Secondary xylem...
AAGGTAATTATTGTTAATTTTTCAAACAATGACCTTGGTTATAAAGCAAGAGTAACTAGAGAAATGGTAAGTCAGTCTTATTCTATTTCTTGAAAGAGTATCCTCCAGTTCAGGGCAGACCAAAAGCATTATGTATTCAAAAACCGTGAGGTTAAAATCACAAAAAAAAAATACATAAAAATATTTAAAATAAAAAAATAAAATAAAAATTACAATAAAAAAATAAAATAAAAATTACAATAAAAAAATAAATGGAAGGTAATAAAATACAGCTAAGTCTTGTGAATCCTGAAGTGAAGAGCCCATTTTTGGAAACTAGAGTATTGGAAGAATTGAGGGAATCACCACCTTGGTACAGTGTGTCTGCTGCCAAAACGTGAGAGGCACAGAAGCAAAACAAAAGGAACCGGTAGATCCTTCTAGCCATGGAAGGTAACATTCATGAACAAGGAAGAAAAAAGTAAGAAGGATTCAATAGATGTTGAGCCATGTTTCATGATCTACCTGAAATTTAATAAAAAATGAAGCCAACAATTTTGATCTGCCAGTTCGTTAATCAATGAAATTGACCTTTTCTCTTTTCTAATTTCATAAGAAATTGAACGAAAAATAAAAAAGAAATAAGAAAAGAAGGCAAACAAGAAATGGTTTTGTTGTAATTGAACACAATGGTACATATTATTGATGAGTCATGTGCATTAACAAGTACTAATAAATGATAACCCGAAAAATGATTGAATGAGATCGCCTCCTCCTGACACAACATTGTATTTCTTAGCAAACCTGTTCACAGTAAGATGGTGTGCGTGTGTATCCTCGAACCACCTTTTACATATATTTTTTCCTTTAACTTTCCAAATCATAAACTATAAGTCCCAAAAAATTCATGAAATTCAATTTTGATCTCATACTGTATCTTTCTTAATTTTTAATCCCTAGTTAGAGAGATGACATATAAAACGACTGAATTTTAGTTGTAAAGAAAGAGTTTCAGTTGAGACCGATTCTAGTCACAAAAAAGGATGATTTTTGTGTTAATGAGTTCTTTTTATGAAGAGAGTTTCGCCTAGATGTTTTCCTTAAACTTGTCTAAAATGGTAGATTTGAACCCGAATATAATTTTGGTTTTGAGTTGATTGTGGGTTCTAGAACCAATTTTTAGATTGTTAGAGGCTATGGATATGATTTATATGGTGTTTAGTTTTTTTTTTTGTCAAAATATAGTTGAAAATGAGTTTTTTTTTTTTTGTCTGAAATAGCCTAGCTTGATTTTTCATGGATCTAAGGTAACCGAAATTTGAGTAGGGCAAGCAACATGTTATCTATGATTTTTCTCAAAGAATTAATTAAGAAAATTTTAAAAATTAAGGCTTGAGACCTCTAGTTCATTCAAGCTCGAGAGCATAGGCTTTTTTTTTTCATTTTTATCCATTACAATTGGGTTTTTTTTTAAAAAAATATTATTTTTTAAAAAATTTTATCCCTTAATATTTGATTGATTATTAATTGGGAAACTTAATTTGTTTTGGTTTGATTTTTTTTCTAATCACGAGATTAGTTGATTACATTCTGCTATGTAAGGATCAAACTTAATTTTTTTTATTGTATAAATAGTTCTTAATTTATTTAATTAGATGTATTCATGAACTTTTTAAATTTTATTTGGGATTTTTTTGCATACAAAAAAATAAATAGCCCAGTCTCCATAACCTATTAGGTAACATCTATAGTTCTTGCTACCATCCTCCTAAATCTGACCCACTCCCCATTGTTCACTAACCATGACACCCCACCCCATCCCACCTCTGCCTTTGCCCTGCATTCACCTCCTACCAAAACACCATAGTCTCCACCCTTCCCTTGTCGTTCACTACATGCATCTTTATCTCACCATTCTGTTGCAGGTACAGGTTGTAGATCAATTTTCCCTACACTCCAACACGATGTCTCTGCTAGTACTGGGACACCCTGTAGTTCCTCCTCTGCTTCCCTTTATTCTTCCATTCACCATGCTACTGCAAACTTTGTCTCTGCTCCAAGCCCTATTGTTGCTGCCGGCCCTCTGCTTGCGGCAGCTTCTCCCCCGGCTTCTTCACCTAGTTGATCGCTCCACTTATCCACTGCAATAGGACACCTCCATGACACCAACCTCTCCTGCGTCACCACCGTTGCTCAGCTGCCACCCAATGGTCCTCAGATCGCAACAACCCAAAACCGCTTGGCCTCTACTACAGCTAATAGAGCTACCACTCGGGTATTGCTATCTCTTTCCTCTGAACCTATTGCCTTATCTGATATAGATAAATATGTTGCTTGGCATGATGTTATATGTGATGAGATCAAGGCATTGCGTTCCAATCACACTTGGTCCCTAATGCCCTTTCATCCTTCGATGAATGTTGTTGGTAGCGGATGGGTATATCAGATCAAACATCGTGTTGGTGGCAGCGTTGAATGTTATAAAGCTCGTCTAGTTGCTAGAGGCTTTACCCAGCAGGAAGGCATTGATTATTTTAAAACTTTCAGCCCAGTTATTAGGCAGTCCACCATTAGATTAGTCTTTTCCATTACGGTTTCACGTAATTGGAAGATTCATTAGCTCGATATTCATAATGCCTTTTTCAATGGTGTTCTTACTAAAGAGGTATACATGAAGCAACCTCCAAGTTTTGTTGACCCTACTTTTCCATCTCATATGTGCAGATTGCACAAGTCATTATATGGTTTAAAACAGGCACCAAGGGCATGATACACCTGTCTGAGTGATTTTTTACCCTCCATTGGTTTCCTTGCCTCTAAGGTTGACACCTCCCTATTTATCTTATCTGATGGTACTAATATCTTTTATCTCCTGGTATATGTTGATAATATTCTGCTTACGGGCAGCAACTCTGCCATGCTTCATCGCTTAATCCACTTACTAAGCTTAAGAATTCAAGCTTCGTGAATTAGGTGTTGTTCACTACTTTCTAGGTATTGAAGTTCAGTCTACAGGTACGGGTCTAATGTTGTGCCAACACAAATATATTCTTGACATTCTCACTCGGGCTGGTATGACTTCTTGCAAATCCGTTGATACTCCAGTCTCTCCTTCCAAACTTGCTATACAGCCGGACCATCCATTCTCTGATCCCACACAATTTCGTCCAATCATAGGTGCTCATCAGTATCTTACCTTCACTCGCCTAAATATTTGCTTTGCTGTTTACAGAGTCTGTCAGTTCATGCATGCTCCTACAGATTCCTACTGGGCTGCTGTTAAATGCATACTCTGCTACCTCAAAGGAATGACATCCTATGGTTTTCATATCACTCGAGGTACCCCTTTTGCTCTCCATGGTTTTACAAATACAGATTGGGCTGCCAATATTGATGATTACAAGTCTACGGGTGGCTATCTTGTTTTCTTTGGTTACACACCGATGTCATGGAAATCCAGCAAGCAACATACAGTTGCCCACTCCTCAACTGAGGCTGAGTATAAAGCCTTAGTAGATGGTATTGCTGAGGTCATCTGGCTTCAATATTTGTTAATAGATCTGCAGGTTCCCTCTGTCTCTTCTCCGACCATTTGGTGTGATAATCTTGGTGCGACCCATCTCTTAGCAAATCCTATCTTTCATGCTCATACTAAGCATGTTGAGGTAGATTATTATTTTGTCCGCGACCTGGTTGCGAAGAAGGAAATTCAGATTTGCTTTATCCCTTCTTGGGATCAACTTGCTGATGTCTTCACCAAATCACTTTTCGTTGCGTCTTTTACTGCTTTCAGGTTCAAGCTTCGGGTCAATCCTCCACCCTCAACTTGAGGGGGCATATTATAGAATGTATAACATGTATATCTCTGAATTGAAAATTAATGTAGGATTATTCTAATGTTGTAATCCCTACGGTTACTGTCGTGTTCTGCCACACATATATAAACAGGAAAGGTTGGTTAAAGCCAACCTAAGTCATTCTATTATTCTCAACTCTCTCTAAACTATTTTTTATCATCACAATAAGAATTAAATTAAATACCAAAAATTATAGTCTACCCTGGCATCGTCATATCATACTTGTGTGCACGTATAATCTTTGTTCCCTAACATAGATATGCAAAAATTCTTTAGCTAACCGATGTTAGGCCTTTACTAGCTACGAAGTTTAATTGAAAGGAACTGTCAAAATCCAAGAGAATTTCGCTGGGGATGTGCTGATCAATGGAAAGAAGAGAACCATCCACGTTGCCTGTATATGCCAAGGCCAATTTGAAGTCAGCATTCACATCGATGCAGAGTAGTAAAAAAACTTCAGCTAAAAATGTAGACAAAAAACTAATCGATAGATAAATTCCCACATTTGACGAGAGAGAAGAGGGATGGAAAATGTGCAATCAAAGAATAAGAAAAGGCCGAAGATCGAGATGGGTTCACAACTTGCAAGTTGTCATCAACAATCTGTTCTAGAAGGTAGCAACACTTGCTAACATTGATACAACATCTGACATGGTTGGCCAATCTAAGGCGCTGTCTTCCACGCATAGCAAGCCAACGTTAATGCATCTCAAGAATTGGTCCTTAGAGCAAGATTCTCTCTTAGTATTGGATCCATCAGCTCAAATGGGGTACCTGCTTTCCATAGCTCCCATGCCTGAATCAAATTTACGCTCAATGTTAAAAGTAGGCTTATGCAGCTAGAAATGTTATCATTCATGAGATAGCATGAAATGAACTTACATTTCCCACAAGATTAAGGGGGTGACCGTCTATTTCAAGGAGGCCTTGGATCCTTCTACCATTCACAATTTCCAGCAGTAGAACTCCAAAACTGAAGACATCGGATTTCACAGAGAAGATGCCCTCCATGACATACTCAGGGGACATATATCCACTGGATGGAAAAACGGAATGTTATGTTATTTTTAAGCACTTGAAGAGTAATGAATCATAGAACTGTAAATGTATACGCACCGTGTTCCAACAATTTGGTTTGTATTTGCTTGTAAATCATTAATCTTGAAAATTCTTGCCATGCCAAAATCAGAAATTTTGGGATTCAGATTTTCATCTAGTATGTTGCCAGCCTTCAAATCTCTATGAATTATCCTCGATCTCGGGTACTTATGAAGGTAAAGTAGGCCTTGAGCTATCCCTTCAATAATCTCGAAACGTTTCGTCCAGTCTAGCAGCTCCCTTCTATTCATCTGCATTCAAAACAGAACAGTGAATATTCCAGAAATGCTATTCATCCAAGTCCAAAACCTTGCAAAAACAGAGATCCATTCGCTTTATAGTATGATGGCATAATTAACTTACCAAATATAAATGAATCTAAGGTTTTATTAGGCATGTATTCGTACACTAACATTTTCTCTTCCCCTTGAATGCAGCAGCCTAGGAGCCTGACAAGATTCATGTGTTGCAATTTAGCTATGAGTATAAGCTCGTTTTTGAATTCCACCAGCCCTTGTCCTGAACTTCTAGACAGTCTTTTTACAGCTATCTCTCGCCCCTCTCGCAATTTTCCCTGCAATGAAGCTACTTATTAGTCATTACAGATACAAAATGGTATGTTAATTGTTTACTTGAGATGTTTTTCCAAGACTACCTCGTAAACAGGTCCAAAACCACCCTGTCCGAGTTTAATTTCTGATGCAAAATTACTTGTCGAAGCCATGAATGTTGCAGCACTATCCTTTTAAATTGTGACCTTTGTTTCCATCGTTCTCATGCTCATATATGTCAATTGAGGTATGCATCGTCATCAACTCATGAAGACACTTTTCTGCTCATATTGTTATGAAAAGTTTAAGCTTGGAATTCAATAAGATCATGAAAATAATGATGCTTACCAAGGATTCTACTACTACTACAATTATTATTAGCATATAAAAAATGTTACCTCTGAACCTGCACCTTCTCAAGTAAATCAAGATACCAGCGAGTACCATGATCAGAACAGTTCCCACAGCTGCTAAAATCCATAACCAACTTTAACAGAATACTTGTACAGTGTCAATGTTTACAAGTCACTTGTATGAAAATATTATCTGACCATTATACAAAAAATTAAAAGAGAAAAGAAAAGAAAACGAGCAATTTTGTAGTCAAGCATCCTCTCTACGACTTTCTGAAATCATCTACTAAGAAATCGATATACAAAAAAATTAAATTGAGTAAAGGATATAATACCCAAATCTTTTCCATAAAACTTGCTGATCACTGTTAAGTTGGTGACGGGAGATTGACTTGAGTAGGAATCAACAGCAAGGCCATTAGAGTAGGTGCATTTCATTTTTTATGTTCCATCTATAGAAAGAAACCCTGAATTGTCAAGCCGAAAAGGATGGCTTGTAGCTGGCATTGGACTCCATACAAGTTGACCACCTACTATATTTGTTCAGCTGTTTAATGTTGTCCATCGAAATGTCATTCTACCTACATTTTTATAATATCCTTCCTAGCAAGTTTGGTCATAAACCAAAAACACTTTGTAAGTAGAACATCCCCTTGTAACTCTTAAAAGGACGGTCCCCAACTCTTATACACCACTTGTTAGATATAGGACAACAATGATGAGAAAAAAAAGACCAAGCTTTAATTTATATAAATACACTTGTACAACTTAGAAAAATAATGATGACAAAAATAGACAAAAAAAAGGATAAAAAATTATCTAAGTTGACTCAAGTTAGCATGTTAAACCCACGAACCAGGTTGTGAGGTCAAGACAACCCATAGAAAGCAAATAAAAAAAAATGATGTCCAATTCCAATAATCCAAATGTAAAGGGACATAATTGAAAAAAACAATTAACAAAAAGGTCCCAAAAAGACCTCACAAATTCAAGCAAGTCTACTAGACCCTGCGAGCTAAATCATATGAATGGAATAACCTAATACAAGACAAACCTAAAAACGTATAAAGTTCAATTCTCAAACCAATCAAGTGTTAAAGGGTGAAACTGAAAACGAAAAAAAAGACATGAGTCAATCTTGGCCAACCCGCCAAACCCATTACCTAGGTTAAATAAAATGTTTTTATTTAATTATATATAAAAAATAGATCATAACAACCTTGACCAAAAAAAAAGGCTTTCTAAAAGGAAAAAAAAACTATGAAACTCAATTCCTAAAAAACAACGTTGAATGACAAAATTGAAAAAAAAATAAAGATAAAAAGTGATCTAAGTTGACCAAAGTTAGCATGTCAAACCCATGAGCTAGATTGTGAGATCGAGAAAACCCCATAGAAAACAAAAAAAAATTGATGCCTAATTCCATCAATCCAAATGTAAAAGGACATAATAAAAAATCAACAATTGACAAAAAGGTCAAAAAAATACCAAGTAAATTCAAGTAAGTCTAGCAAAACCTTGCGAGCTAGATTATGTGAATGAAATAACTTAATACAAAACAAATAAAAAGAATATAAAGTTCAATTTTCAAATTAACCAAGTGTTGAAAGATTAAACTGAAAGCAAAAAAAAACGTGAGTCAACCTTGACAACTCACAAAACCCATTACCTAGGTTATGAGAGTAATATAATCAACCCGAGTTAACCAAGGGATCACACAATATAAAAAAAATTCATGAAGCCCAATTTTCCAGCATCCCAATGTTTTAAGGATGAAATTAAAAATAAAAAACCAATTTTATAAAAGGACCTAAAGCAAAAAAAATGACAAAAAAAATAAGGACTAAAATTGACATAAAAATAAAATGATAGGATATACATTTTAATTTGGTTGGATGAGCATGAATATGAAAGTGAGAAGAGAGGAATATGGGGAGGAGAAAAAATATTGTTGTCGTCTAACTACTAATCATAAATCAACACGTGTGGCCCTAGAGGATTGAATTCAGTGCGCCGCTTTAGATGCCACCATGGACTACTATGTTTGGCCACCAGAGGATGCAACACACACTGCTTGAACACGATGAGCCTCCTCCACGCATGTGATCCAAGGGTCGGCCTAGTTGCCCTGCCCATCCACCTTAGTCCACTATATTTGTTTTAATTTTAATTTTGATTATTTAATTTTACATCAACCTAATTTGAGTTTATTTTGCCAAACTGATGATTATCAACCAAGTGCTAGAATTTTCACTCAACATTGCTGGAACCTCATATCTAGGGCAACCAAAACAAATTACAATGTCAAATTCCAATAAAATCAATGTAAATAGATCAAATTTTTTTAAAAAAATTGAGTGACAAAAAAAAAGATAAATTCTTCTCTTGACTGAACAAAATGAGTCCATGATATTACAAAAAAAAAAGAACTAAATATTTTTATAAGCTTCAAATAAAAAAAAACAACATAAAAACTCCAGAAACCACCTACCAACCTAAAACCACGCAAAATAAAACTAAATATTTTATATATATATATATATATAAGTTAAAACACTAGAAGGATAGTTACAGTAAAATATTGTTGACAAGATTGCCTGAAAACGATTTAATTGAAATAAAATTAAGTTTGAAATATAATTTGACTCAAATTGAAAGAATTAATTAAGTGCAAGGGATTAATTAAAATTTTAATTAGTTTAATTGGCTTAATTAAGAACTTCATTAAAGCAAAATTAAGTTTGAAAATCAATTTAACCAAAATTGGAAGAATTAATTAAGCTAGAAGGCTTAATTAAACTTTTAATGGGTTTATTCGAGTTATTTAGTGATTTAATTGAAAGAAAATTAAGTTTGCAGGCCTAATTTAAATTAATTTGCAATAACTAAAAGATAAAGGATCTAGGTGAACTTTTGAGAGCCTAATTGGTTTAAAAGGCTTAATTGGAGGAAATTAGAAGTGATGGAAAATTGAGGATGCAATTGAAAATATCCAACACCAAGGACTATATAGAAAATGGTGCTAAAGTCGGAGGATCTGAGTGAAACATTCTAGGGATGAAATTGAAATAATTCCTAAAATTTTAGATCAATTGAGGGCTTAATTGCAAAAATCCAAAAATTTAAGAGCTGCAATAAAAAAAAAAAAAAAAAGAAGGATTTAAACTAAATTAACATAGAGTTGCCAAAACAGCACCGTTCCATTTAAGCATAACGATTTGTTTTGTTTAAATCTAGATTAAAAAAACAAAATTAAGGCCGAACAACATATTATTTAACCACTGTTCATCATCATTCCCGGAAAAAAAAACCTGAAAAGCGTGGTTGAATTGTGACCTTTCAAGAACTGTTTCACCGTCATCCAACCATCAGAATTCATTTCCTTCCCCCTAAGCCTCTCTCAATAGACAACAAAACACATAGCCAACCAGCTATATCTACCAAAAATAACAGAAACAACTGGTGTCCTCCTCCCTTGCGAGCTCTCTTACAATATATGCAAAGGCTGATCCCTAGCCTCAATGAATGATTATGATCTGTTTTTTACTATCAAAAGATGAGATGCACCCAGCTCATGGCCTCTAGATTTTTCCCAATAAAACTCCCACCAAATATTAACCAAAGTGGGGGAGGATAATTAAGCTGTGACACAAAAAATCAAGAGCCTGGAAAGGAGGGCCGATAACCACACTGTCGTTCCTTATTTCAAGCCCTAGTTCCTAGTTTTGGAAAACCTATACATCCTTCATCACCCACTCCAGATCACTGAACACCAGTGCACACCACAGCCTCTTAAATAAATTCAGTACACACACACACACGTAAGAACTTCTATTGCATATTCCGAATGAAATTTGAAATTTTGAGAGCACCAAAAAAGACCAAGCATTGAAAAAGCAAAATACTGATGGAGAATGACATACAAAATGTGAGGGGAACTAAACCATCTAACGCTCTAATTAACCTCTATCTCGCATCCATTGTTGACAGAGATACATAATTTATGGAAGTACCAATCTCTGCTGGCTTGCTGAGACTCTTTTCTTTCACAATACTTCTTGCACTGGAAAATGCAGGCTGTTTGGGAAGAGGTAATTGTGCTTCACTTGTTAGCATTGATAAAGTCTCCAAGGGGCATAGCGTGATAGTAAAGGGTTTGAAATCTTCATAGCAGGTCTCGAGTTCGAGTTAGGACATACATCTCTTGTAAGAGCTTGGGACAACCGGAGTTTTACTCGTTCACCTGAACCTACAAAATACACTTTCCAGGGAGTGAAGTTTCCTCGAATCCAAAAAAATAAATTGATAAAACATCTGACATAATCGGCCTATCCACTGCATTGTCTTCTACACATAGCAAGCCCGCATGAATGCATCTCAAGACTTGGTCTTCAGAGAAAATGCCCTCCATGACATACTCAGGGGACATATAACCACCGTATGGACAAAGTGAATGTTATGTTACTTTTAAGCACTTAACAGAGTAATGACACATAGAACTGTAATCTATAATTACCGCGTCCCAACTATTTGGTTTGTATTTCCTTCTAAATCATTGATCTTGAAAATTCTTGCCATGCCAAAATCAGAAATTTTGGGGTTCAGATTTTCATCAAGTAGTATGTTACCAGCCTTCAAATCTCGGTGAATTATCCTCAATCTCGAGTACTTATGAAGGTAAAGTAGCCCTTGAGCTATCCCTTCAATGATTTCAAATCGCTTCTTCCAGTCTATGAGCTCCCTTGTTAGATATAGGACAACAATGATAAATGAAAAAAGAAAGACCAAACTTTAATTTATATAAGTACACTTGTACAAATTAGAAAAATAGTGATGACAAAAATAGACAAAAAAGAAAAAAAATAATCTAAAATGATCCAAGTTAGCATATCAAACTCAAACCAGGTTGTGAGGTTAAAGACAACCCCATATAAAACAAATAAAAAAAATATAATGCCTAATTCCAACAATCCAAATATAGAAAGATATAATAAAAAAAATCAATTAACAAAAAGGTAAAAAAAAACCCAATAAATTCGAGCAAGTCTACCAAACTCTACAAGTTAGATCATGTGAATGGAATAACCTAATACAAGAGAAACCTAAAAATGTATAAAGTTCTCAAACCAACTAAGTGTTGAAGGGTGAAACTAAAAGCAAAAAAAGACACGAGTCAACCTTGGCCAACCCACCAAACCCATTACCTAGGTTAAATAAAATGTTTTTATTTAATTATATAGTAAAAAAAAAGCAACGACAATAAATGATTAAATTTTTATATATATAAAATAGATCATAACAACCTTGACAAAAAAAGGCTTTCTAAAAGGAAAAAAAAAACTATGAAGCTCAATTCCTAGAAAACAATGCTAAATGACAAAATTTAAAAAAAAAAACAAAGATAAAAAGTGATCCAAGTTGATCCAAGTTAGCATGTCAAACCCACGAGCTAGATTGTGAGATCGAGAAAACCCCATAGAAAAAAAATCAAAAAAAAATTGATGCCTAATTCCAACAATCCAAATGTAAAAGGACAAAATAAAAAAAATCAATTGACAGAAAGGTAAAAAAAAATACCCAACAAATTCGAGTAAGTCTAGCAGACCTTGCGAGCTAGATCATATGAATGAAATAACTTAATACAAGACAAACAAAAAAAAATATAAAGTTCAATTCCCAAATTAACCAAGTGTTGAAGGATTAAACTGAAAGCATAAAAAGACGTGAGTCAACCTTGGCCAACCCGCCTAACCCATTACCTAGGTTATGAGAGTGATATAATCCCATATAAAAGAAAGCAAAGAAAGTGCTTGTTTGGCACTGCGGCAGCGGCTACGGCAGAAAACAAAAGCTGAATTAAGGTGTTTGGTTAATCCAAACTACACATTTTTTCACATGGGTCCCGCCTAATAATTGAGGTCGAACCTCAGCTCCTGAGAAGTAGGTTTTATCTGCTTCTCCTGCGTACTTCTCTTGCGGTCCTGCCTGCGTCTTCTCATGTGGAGAGTTCCTCCACTGTTCACTTGAACAGTGGAGATCAGACCCGGTCCAAAGCTATAAAAATGTATTGAACCGAGTCCGACCCAGTAAAAAAAATATTTTTTATTTTTAATTGTGTTTTATTCTAAAAAACTAGTGTTTCATATTATTCAATAACACTATATAAATTAGAATAAGATCACTTGATGACGTAATATTTGTAGAATTTGATTGCAATCCCAATTTTATTTCTAATGATATTTTACCTGATATTGTTGCGCGCTTACGAAACCAATGAAACTGTAGTCCTTGTCGGATGTATTTCATACATGATAGAATTGTAGATAGTTCAATGGAACAATATAAAATATTTTATATAAAGTATTATTTATTTCATAATGTAATAATAATAGTAAAATAAATTAAAAACACTCAATATATATATTAATTATTTTATAACCTCAATTTGAAAAGCATTTTTTAACCAAATACATGAAACTACTTTTTACTCAACCTCAGTTTTAACCAAACATATATTTTTTCAAACCAACCTCAACTAAAAGTACTTTTTATAAAACAATTTTTTTCAAACCACAACCACAACAGCAACCGCAATACCAAACACACTCAAAATTATGAAGCCCAATTCCTAACAATTCCAATGTCAGAAGATAAAATCAAAAAAGAAAATGAGCGTAAGAAAAGGGTATAAAATAAAGATTGAAATCAACCCGAGTTAACCAAGGGATCACACAACATAAAAAAAATCATGAAGCTCAATTTTTCATCAACCTAATGTTTCAGGATGAAATTAAAAATAAAAAACCAATTTTAAGAAGGACCTAAAGCAAAAAAAATGACAATAAAAAAATAAGGATTAAAATTGATATAAAAAAATGACAGGAAATACATTTTAATTTGGTTGGACCAGTATGAATCTGAAAGTGAGGAGAGTGGAATAGGGGTAGAAGAAAAAATATTGTTGTCGTCTAACTACTAATCATAAACCAACAAGTGTGGCCTTAGAGGACAGAATTCGGCGCGTTGCTTTAGATGTCACCATGGACGATGATGTTTGGCCACCGAAGGATGCAACACACATTGCTTAAACGAGATGAGCCTCCTCCACGCATGCGATCCAAGGGTCGGCTTAGTTGCCCTGCCCGTCCACCTTAGTCCACTATATTTGTTTTAATTTTAATTTTGATTATTTAATTTTACATCCACGTAATTTTAGTTTATTTTGCCAAACTGATGATTATCAACCAAGTGCTAGACTTTTCACTTAACATTGCGAGAGTCTCATATCTAGGCAACCAAAACAAACTACAATGTCAAATCACAATAAAATCAATGTAAATAGATCAAATTTTTTTAAAAAAAATTGAGTGAGAAATAAAACATAAATTCTTCTCTTGAATGTACAAAATGAGTCTTTGATATTACAAAAAAAAAAACTTAATATTTTTATAAGCTTCAAATTAAAAAAAAAACAACATAAAAACTCCACAAACCACCTACTAACCCAATATTTTTTTATATAAGTCAAAACACTAGAAGGATAGTTACATTAAAATATTATTGACAAGATTGCCTAAAAAGGATTTAATTGAAAGCAAATTAAGTTTGAAAGACAATTTGACCCAAATTAGAAGAATTAATTAAGTGCAAGGGATTAATTAAAATTTTGATCAGTATAATTAACTTAATTAAGAACTTGATTAAAGCAAAATTAAGTTTGAAAATCAATTTGATCAAAATCGGAAGAATTAATTAAGCTAGAAGGCTTAATTACACTTTTAATGAGTTTATTTGAGTTATTTAATGATTTAATTGAAAGAAAATTAAGTTTGGAGGCCTAATTCGAGTTAATTTGCAATAATTAAAAGATAAAGGATCTAGTTGAACTTTTGGGAGCTTAATTGGTTTAAAAGGCTTAATTGGATGAAATTAGAAGTCTGGATGGCCAATTGAGGATGAAATTGAAAATATCTAACACCAAGGACTATATAGAAAAAGGTGCTAAAGTTGGAGGATCTGAGTGAAACATTCTAGGGATGAAATTGAAATAATTCTTATAATTTTGGATCAATTGAGGGCTTAATTGCAAAAATTTAAAAATTTAAGAGCTGCAATACAAAAAAAATAAGGATTTAAACTAAATTAACCTAGAGTTGCCAAAACAACACCGTTCCATTTAAGTTCCATTTAAGTATAACGATTTGTTTTGTTTAAATCTAAGATTAAAAAAAAAAAAATTAAGGCCGTACAACATGTTGAATTGTGACCTTTCAAGAACTGTTTCACCGTCATCCAACCATCAGAATTCTTTTCCACCCCCCTAAGCCTCTCTCAATAGACAACAAAACACATACCCAACCAGCTATATCTACCAAAAATAACAGAAACAACTGGTGTCCTCCTCCCTTGCGAGCTCTCTTAAAAAGCTATGATCTGTTTTTTTACTATCAAGGGATGAGATGCACCCAGCTCATGGCCTCTAGATTTTTCCCAATATTCTTCTGTAAAACTCCCACCAAATATTAACCAAAGTGGGGGAGGATAATTAAGCTGTGACACGAAAAACAAGAGCCTGAAAAGGAGGGCCGATAACCACACTGTCGTTACTTATTTCAAGCCCTAGTTCCTAGTTTTGGAAAGCCTTTACATCGACCATCACCCACTCCAGATCTTTGAACACCAGTGCACACCACAGCCTCCATTGTTAGCTCCCCCTAAACACTTCACGCCATATATATTTAACTTCACTCACGGGGAGGGCACTTCAGACGTACAGTCGGGACCAAAGAGAAGTTAAGTGTTAGTAACAAGGAGAAAAACGAAGTGTTGTCATTACAAAGCAGAAAACATTCATTATTTCCAGTCTCGTGAGTTTAGCAAGGGTATCAAGCTGGTCTCCATTTTTCCATTCAATCCAGAAACCTCCCTCTCAGCTGGCATAGGTATATAGTTTTTCCTTCTTCTCTTTCTGTTCCTGTTCAAGTTTTCCACTGTAAAGTTGGTTTTTGAATATTCTTGCATGCATCTCTGCCATTTGTCAAGATGATGGTGTAGGGAGCATCTCTGCCATTTGTCAAGTTAATGTAAAATGCTGGTTTTGATCCTTGAAACGTGAAGCTCTGTTTTTTGTTCTTTTGTTTATGGATTGGGTTTCCGAAATTCCTCTGTTTTGAAAGAAAAAGAAGGTTGGGCTATTTAGTTTTCTTTACACCCATTCATTCGGACCAGGCTTCTGCTGGTTTTGGACTTGGCAAGTGTGCCTGGGCTGAGCCTTTAAGAACCTTAAAGCTGTATTCGGCCTAATAAAAATTTACCAAACAAAAAATGTTCTTCTCAAGATAAGTTTTTAGTATGTATTTTTTAGGCAAGGATGTGTTTAGCAAATATATCATAACCTATTTTTCATAATCTTTCTTTCTTTATTTTTTTTTATATTTTTTCAAACACGTCTTATTTTAATTTTAATTATTTTTAAAATTTTGAAGAACTAATTTGCAATTAATTTGGAGTTTTTCATATTATTGTTGCAATCAAGCGAAAAAAAATTAAAGATTCAATGCAAAAAATAAATGTTTGTCATTATTATATATATATATATATATAAAAGCATATTCTCTTCATTATTTTATTGGATATCATAACGAACAATGGTACATATAATATAAAAAACTTCCATGCATATTCCGAATGAAATTTGAAATTTTGAGAGCACCAAAAAAGAGTAAGGATTGAAAAAGCAAAATACTGATGGAGAATGACAGACAAAATGTGAGGAGAAATAAACCATCTAACGCTCTAATTAACCTCTATCTCGCATCCATGGTTGACAGAGATACGTAATTTATGGAAGTAACAATCTCTGCTGGCTTGCTGAGGCTCTTTTCTTGCACAATACTTCTTGCACTGCAAAATGCAGGCTTTTTGGGAAGTGGTAATTGTGCTTCGCTTGTTAGCATTGATATAACATCTGACATAATCGGCCTATCCACTGCATTGTCTTCTACACATAGCAAGCCCACATGAATGCATCTCAAGACTTGGTCATTAGAGCAAGATTCTCTTAGTATTGGGTCCACCAGCTCAAATGGGCTACCTGCTATCCATAGCTCCCATGCCTGAACCAAGTTTACGTTGAATGTTAAAATTAAGCTTATGCAGCTAGCAATGTATAATTTATGAGTTTGCATGCAATGAACATACATATCCCACAAGATTGAGAGGGTGTCCGTCTATTTCAAGGAGGCCTTGGATCTTTCTACCGCTCACAATTTCCAACAATAGAACTCCAAAACTGAAGACATCAGATTTCACAGAGAAAATGCCCTCCATGACATACTCAGGGGACATGTAACCACTGTATGGACAAAGTGAATGTTATGTTACTTTTAAGCACTTAACAGAGTAATGACACATAGAACTGTAATCTATAATTACCGCGTCCCAACTATTTGGTTTGTATTTCCTTCTAAATCATTGATCTTGAAAATTCTTGCCATGCCAAAATCAGAAATTTTGGGGTTCAGATTTTCATCAAGTAGTATGTTGCCAGCCTTCAAATCTCGGTGAATTATCCTCAATCTCGAGTACTTATGAAGGTAAAGGAGCCCTTGAGCTATCCCTTCAATGATTTCAAATCGCTTCTTCCAGTCTATGAGCTCCCTTTTTGATTGATCTGCATTTAAAACATAACAGCTAATATCCCAGCAATGTTATTCATCCAAGTCCACAACCTTTCAAGAACAGAGATCCATTCACTTTATAGCATGATAGCGTAATTAACTTACCAAATATAAATGAATCCAAGCTTTTATTAGGCATGTATTCGTACACCAACATTTTCTCTTCCCCTTGAATGCAGCAGCCTAGGAGCCTGACAAGATTCATGTGTTGCAATTTAGCTATGAGTATAAGCTCGTTTTTGAATTCCACCAGCCCTTGTCCTGAACTTCTAGACAGTCTTTTTACCGCTATCTCTCGCCCATCCGGCA
>Ga0325411_1003875_pt1 | contig 16824 bp, 5 predicted proteins | sample PopdelMetagenome_13_FD_206181 | JGI IMG/M metagenome (GOLD analysis project Ga0325411, IMG submission 206181) | Populus deltoides microbial communities from Bellville, Georgia, United States - Xylem-PdIQD-R4 | ecosystem: Host-associated > Plants > Phyllosphere > Stem > Wood/Secondary xylem...
TCTACATTTTGCTTGGCATCACCCATTGTCGTGGGAAAAAATAGTTAAAATAAATATTTTAGGGTTCGATAATTTTGTCAATAAGGGACTACTGCTTCTTCTTCTTCTTCTTCTTCTTCTTCTTCTTGTCTTAAAGTTGACTGACTACTGTTTAATTTGTTTTATTAAAATTATTAAGAATTCTATTATAAAGTCATGATCAGTAAACATGTCGGGACACTTTTTTCAATCAATTTTGATAGAGTTGAGGACGCGATTGGTGCGATTTTTAGTATGTGTTTCCAATAATGTTTTCTATTGTATGACAAAATAGTCTTGACATTAATTAGAACCACATGTTCTTGTACAAAATTTCAAAGGTTTAGCCCTAAAATTCGTCTCATTGTCTGTTTTCGACCATCAATTTTATTCATGTGTTTCCAATTCTCAGTTATTCCTAACCTTATGTTATCTAATTTAAATCAATTAATTAAAACCAATTACTAAAACCCTTTTAAATCATTTAAATCTCTCTATATTAACCAATATAGAGAGCTTGTAACGACACACAGAAGAATTGGTATCCAAAATTAACATTCATGAGCTTTGATAATTTGTTTTAATTGATTTAAATTGGATAACACAAAAGTAGAATGATGAATCGAAAACACATGAACGAAATTGACGACTGAAAATGAAAATAAATACAATTAGAGCAAACTATAAAGAGCATCATACTATAAAACTAAGTCAAAAATCAAATTTATGTATAAATATAATAAAACTATCAAACACACATTTAATATTTAATGGGAAAAAAAAAGCTCACTTCAAACAAAGTAAAAGAGAGTGTTCGAGAAATAAAGGATACTCTACTCAGAGAAGTTACTCACTTTAATCCTATTGTTGTTATTTCATTTCACGAATGAATAGGAAATATATATATATATATATATATATATATATATTAAAAAAAATGCTATTAATTTATAATTTTTTAAGCTCATTCTCCATAAAAAGTTAGAATAAAGAATCAAACGTCCCTTCTCGAGTAACAGCAAATTTGACCTGATTGGCCTCTGATTATCTCCAAAGAAACTAACAGGAAAAGAAAGATTGCAATTTACAATGTCCCTTCGGAGCTATATATGCTTCACTGAAAAATGTTTACATCCTACAGGCGTTGGCCTCATTTTCAAGAAATATAAAAAAGGAGAAGATCAAACACTATTGCAAACAAGAAAGAATTTTGAGGGTTTTTTTTTTTGAATTACCACACCGGAGATTTTCTTAATGAAGTAATATAAATACATCAATTTAATCACTGATCATTTACCCTTTGTTACTTTCTACCTCTTTAGCCCTAGGACATCCTCCATCGCCCATATCAACACCTTACCAATCTTAGTAGATGCCGACTACTAGGCTAACCATGCACTAGTCCTTGCTCCGAGTAATTATAGCTTGCTATTTCCGTGACAGGAGAACCCCTTTACTCTTTAGTCTGTGTCGCCATAAGACTGGAAGATCTTTCTACTCAAACAGGAACGGTGTTTCTTTAATCTGTCTCTTTCCTTGTACTCCAATGTTGTATTTGAAATGATTCTGGTTAGCCATACATGCTGCAAAAGCTACTCATTACAAAGTACTAGGTTGCATATTCAATGTTTACATCTTCTTTTCTTGCCAACTCCCTTTAATTATCCCCGACATATTTCATTAATGCTATGTAAACTTTTAGTTCTATCAACGATAGTTGTTTGCTTCAACTCTTTACTTTGTTTCATGGTGAATCCATGCCCGATGTTGGATAAGACAGAGATATTTTGATGCCCCAAATATATGTAGTCAGTCACAAAGAAGATTTTAAAAAATTAATTAGTTCGACATGGGTATGCATGTAAAGCTTCTGCTGTAACTTGAATCACTTATGTTACATATGTGGTTAGTATTCTAGTACAAAAAGCTAAAAGTATGTTTTGTTAAAAAGTTAGAGATAAAAAAATATAAAATAAATTTGTTTTGAAATCTCAAATATGAGGAACAGTAACCTTGATTAACATACAATAAAAAGATAAAAATGACTTAGAGATGTGATTTAGCTGAGAAATCTTTTTTTACAGGGCAATTATGCCCCTCAAAACAGTGTGCTTTTTCCTTCTGTTTTGGTGTTTTGATGCACTTAGCAGTTACCGAGCTGGTGTTGCTCCCAACTAAGAATGCAGAGTGGTAGCACAGGACCCTTCTCAGGTGGGGCTTTGGCATATTTAAAACAGAACAGGAAATGATGGGTCTAACACAGGTCCAAGCACTCTCTTGATACAAGGCAAGACCCTTCTCAGGTGGGGCTTTGGCAAATTTAAAACAGAACAGGAAGTGATGGGTCTAACACAGGTCCAAGCACTCTCTTGATACAAGGCAAGATAAAGTGCCCTGCTGACACTAGCATAGAGCATCCAAAAAAATAAAAAATAAGAACACCATTGGGAAGAGCTTTCCTGGCAGCTATAAAAAGGACGCAAGTCCAACAAATTGGAATATCACCTAATTTTCTCATTGAGTAACTCCTTAAACTGCAAATCCCCCCCTCCCCTGCAAAAATAAAAATCCACACAAGGCGGCATATAAGAGTGAGGGAAAGACAGGTAGCTACAAGATTCCAACATTTGGGCTCGGCGATTTCCCCAATGAGAGCGGTCTTGGCTTTTCTTTTATCATCATCACACTTCTCTTCCGTTTCTCTTCACTGGCTAGCAGCTACTCTCCCTGCCACTTACACACACACACACACACACACACACACACACACACACACACACGCATATATATATAGCTTGCCTTGCCATTTCTTCGAAGCTAGCTATCACACTAGTCACAAATTCGTAATGCAATGGCAATAGATTGCATCAAAACCATGCCTTCAAAAACCACCCATCATCACCATCCCAAAGATCAAGATCAATGCAAAGATGATAACAAGTCTTTAGTGTTTGATGCCCAAGTTCTTAGATACCAATCAAGCATACCTCAACAGTTCATTTGGCCTGACCATGAAAAGCCTAGTGCTAATGCACCTGAACTCCAAGTTCCACTTATAGACTTGGGTGATTTCCTCTCTGGTAACCCTGATGCTGCAATGGAAGCTTCAAGATTTGTTGGTGAAGCATGTCAAAAACATGGTTTCTTTCTTGTTGTTAATCATGGAGTTGATAAAACACTCATTGCTCATGCTCTTAATTACATGGACAACTTCTTTGAATTGCCTCTTTCTGAGAAACAAAAGGCTCAAAGAAAAATTGGCGAGTCTTGTGGATATGCTAGTAGCTTTACTGGCAGGTTTTCCTCCAAACTTCCATGGAAAGAAACACTTTCTTTTAGCTATACAGCTGAGAAGAATTCATCAAAACATATTGAGCAATATTTTCATGACAGAATGGGGGAAGACTTCGCCAAATTCGGGTATGTTGCAAAAGCATTTTCCATTCAATTTGGTTCTGTTCAATGTTGTTTATTAGTATTCACGTTTCTTAAAACTAAAATTCATCTTCCTTGTGTTGTCATCAGAAGGGTGTACCAGGATTACTGCGAGGCCATGAGCACTTTGTCACTAGGGATCATGGAGCTATTAGGAATGAGCCTTGGTGTGAGCAGAGCACATTTCAGAGAATATTTCAAAGAGAATGATTCAATAATGAGGCTTAACTACTACCCTCCATGCCAAAAGCCTGAACTTACTTTAGGAACTGGTCCTCATTGTGATCCAACTTCTTTAACCATCCTTCATCAAGACCAAGTGGGTGGTCTTCAAGTGTATGTAGACAACGAATGGTGTTCCATTAGCCCCAATTTCGACGCTTTTGTCGTTAACATTGGCGACACCTTCATGGTAAGATACTCATCCGCACCGAGCTGTGTTATAAATTATCATCATCTAAGCGAAACGGTGCTGTCTATGTGCTGTGATAATCTCATACATGATAAACAGATAGAATTGTCTCGTAGCTACGTGGACAGTTGTTTAAATTATTTCCAAATTTGCGTTGATGGTTACAAGGAGGACTGATACTTAGTGGGTTTTTGTTGCCTTTCAGGCTCTATCAAATGGTAGATACAAGAGTTGTTTGCACCGAGCAGTGGTGAACAGCCAAACGCCAAGAAAATCTCTTGCTTTCTTCTTGTGTCCAAGGAATGACAAGACAGTAACTCCACCAAAGGAATTAGTGGACACATGCAATCCAAGAATATATCCAGATTTCACATGGCCTATGTTGCTTGAATTCACACAAAAGCATTACAGAGCTGACATGAAGACACTTGAGATGTTCACAAATTGGCTTCATCAAAGAAATGTTAGCTGAACAAGTGGGTCAAGTTACGTGTCGCATAAATAGACCTGGGGGCATGCTAAAGGCCTCTTTATCAAGGACAAAAAAAGGAAAGTGATACTGATGGGGAGGGGAGTGGAAAGGGAAAGAAATGAAGCTTGAAAGAGATGGGGATTTTGATGAGATTTGGAAGGGAACAACACTACATGAAGAGAGGAAAAGAAATTTGAGACTCTCAGAGGACAACTTTCCTTTATGCCCATAGGTCTGGTAATTACTAGCTACCTTATTTATTGGCCATGAACAAAATGTTGGATTGGCTAATTGCTTTTTGCATTTTCTTTGATAATGTAAAAAGGTTATCACTAGCATCTATCAATTATCAATCAAAAAAAAAAAAAAAACCTGTTTTAGGGGGCATTTGAATTCACCATTACCTCATGACTTGACTTATTTTTTGTTTTTCTTCATACAGAACTCACATCAGCTAATCAATATTGTTTGCACATGTTAAAAAAATATTATTTATAAAATTATTTGTTTGATAACGTGGTGCTTGATGAAAATATTATTTTGTTAGTATATTAAAATTATTGAAAAATATCTAAATATTTTTTTAATAAAAATAATTCGAAAAGCCAAAATCATCGCTAAAGGTGCTCAAAATAACAAAGCTAACAGTAGTCTTTGTAACGAAATAAATTATTCTTTCTTTAATTTATTTATTTATTTTTCTTTCTTTGTTGATACATCAATTCTTTCAGAGTGATGGCAGAATCAGCCAAAAAAATATTTCCAACGTGCACGCAAAATTACTTTCCCTGTAAGCACCAAAAAGGCCTTTTCATCAAGCATGTGGATGCAAAGGACTCATGAATATGTGGGACAATTTGACAAGTCCCAAAAAAAAAATCAACACCACAAAGAAATGTAGAGAGGATGTATAGCCTCCCTAATGTCAAGAAGGCAAAACAAACCGAACAAATTATCAATTTGGTTTTTTTTAAAAAAAAAATTCTACATTTTTCTTTTTAAATTGACGTTGAAAAGCTAATCCCTGTGCATTAATTAGTAAAATAAATATTGTATAAGAAAGAGCGGGAAATCTTATGGTACTCCAAAAATAACTAAAAATATTCTATTAGTTACTCCCTATAATTTACTTTAAAAAACTAAAAATATATAAACATAGAGCATTCTTATCACTTTTGAGTCATGAATTTTATTACTTTATTCTTTTAGTGTAAGTCTTTTTCTTCAAAGTGAGTATAAAAAGTAACTAATAGGATGTTTTTGGTTTCTCCCTCAGCAACAAGAAATTTAATAATATTCAAGCTATAATTAGTGAGATTATATTAATAGAATCCACTTTATAAAAATAAATAGATACAAGTATGAGAGAAAAATATTATATAGAAATATTCTTATTACTTTTGATATATTCCACTTGTATCTGCTTTTTCACTTGATTTCTTTCTCAGTAGCGAAAATTTTTATGATATTCAAGCTGTAATTAGTGAGATCCTATAAATAGAATCTACTTTAAAAATAAATAGATATAAGTATAAGAGAAAAATATAAAATAAAAATTCTTATCACTTTTTGATGTGTTCCACTTGTGTCCCCCATCCCTAAAATCTTCCAAGAATGGTCAAAATGGACATGAGTACAAATTTTCATAAGTCATCACAAAAGTTAGTCTCCCAAATATCAAATGATTAACATTGTAGTCCCTACATGAAACCCATCTCAATTGGATCCCATATGTATCATGTAATTCTCAACTGAAACCCATCTGAAATTATCACTCTCTTTAAACAAGAAAGATTAAATGATATTGAAAACGGTGTCATTTCGTTGCGTAAATATGCAGTTTCGATTGCAAAGATTAATGGACATGGATATTGTAGAGTGACACAACTGAAGAATACTTCTGGGTCTTAAATGTAACCTTTTTTTTTAAATTATTTTCGAGGTCTCTTTTCATTTTCTTTTGAATATATTATTACTGCATATGATTACAGCAGTGACCTTCAAGTAACATTCATGTGCTAAATGATTCATTTACTTCATTTAAAGTTTCCAAGGCCCTACATGAGGGGTAGGATCAAGAAGCTCCACATAAATCCAAGCGAAGAAATGGCGCACCAATTGAATGATTCAGAGGAAGAGGTTGCTTGGATTGACAGAGAAATTCCCGGTGGTAATTTAACTCTGAGGTTCTCCTATATATATATATATATATATATCTTTTGTAATTATAAATGTAGAGAGGTGAGATTGCATGTATTTCAATTAATTAATTATTTAAGATTCTGAAATTAATAAATATATAAGATTTTAGTGGTCCTGAGTGTTATAGCACTCGAACTAAAATCTCTAGAGAACAAAACTAGACCAATTAAATTACATCTTTTAAATTATATTTTATTTTTAATTATTGTTGTATTCTCTTGTATCTGGAAATTTGGAAGTTTTGCATCATAGAATCGAAAGGGAATGCTCGCAACATTTGTCGTGGTTTTTGTCTTTAAACGGTGCAACATTCTTTCTGGCTAATATTTTAGGACACTGCCAACATTTTTCAAAATGAAAAATGTCTACATAATTATATTAGGTTAATATTTCATGATAAAAAAATAGTTATAAAAATATACAAATATAGTTTTTTTACTTTGAATATACAAAATATTATTTATATTATTTACTTTAATACAAATATACAAAATATACAAATCTACATAATTACATATTATTTATTTTGAATTCACTGGAAAGCTTCACAAGAATAACTGGATGAAATAAATTTACTTTGAAATTATCAACAAGGTGTTAAAACATAAATTACAAAACAGTCCTAAACTGGAGTTCCCATAGTACTATCACACAGTTAAAAGGACACTGTCATCATTTTACTAATAATTATATGCGTGGATGTCTGGATTGCCTAGTTATATGTTCCCACTAGGTCTAAGGTTTGGAGGCCGTGTCAAATATATTGATACTGGGTTATTAGCAAATTAAATATTTTTTTAAAATATAAAAATATTATTTAGATGTTTTTAATGAATTTTTTTTCAAGAGAAATATAAAAAATCGAAGCCAACCTAAGTTAAATGACCAAACTCATAAACTAGGTCAATAAGATTGAGATAATTTCATAAAAAATAGATAAAAAAAAATAACAAAACTTAATTCTCTATTAATTCAGTATTGAAAGATGAACTTGAAAAAAAAAATTAATTAAAAAAACATGAATGAACCCGGGATAATCTATTAAATTCGCGATTTGGATTATGAGACCAAGATAACTTCATAAAAAATAAATTAAAAAAATTACATAACCCAATTCAATTGGATCCAATATTAAATGTTAAAATCGAGAAAAAAATAAAATTATAAGACCATTTATAATATAAGGATAAAAATCACAAAATTTTATGTGAAATATTATTTGGAACGACACAACAGCCAAAAATTCTAATTTCACCCTGAAAGAAGCCACAATGATAATTCAGAACACTTTATTATCCAGACCAAGTTCTTGACATAGAAATCAAGGTTTGTTCATCGTAACAAACTCATCATAGTAAGCCGATAGAAATAGAAACATCATTAGATTATAGCCAAAAAAAAAAAAAACAATGTTGTTTATTTTAGGTAAGGTATATTATGGATACTAATATTTTGTTTTTACGCAATAAATCATTAACTTTGAATATCTAAAAAACCAAGAATATCTAAAAAACCAATTAATATTTTTAATAATTATAAAACTAGATAGCAACTCATAAATCAACTAAAACCCATTCCAAAATATGTCTGAAAAGGATCTCCACGACATAGAGCCCCATGAGGAGAGTAAGACAAATGTAATCCCATCAAAGTATATTCTCCTCTCATTAATCGACATTTCTCAGGATTTCTTTCATGGATACACCCACTTAGTCTGCCCCTTCTTGTTGATCTGCACTGTTCTTGTTTCTAGCTATCATCCTGCATTATATCATAGTGTACGTATTAATTGTCAGTCTCTTTGCCATTTAATAAAAAAATTCTAATTTTAACTTATTTGCACCTTTCTTGATTACACGTTTAATTTACTTATTCACACACTTCTTCCAGCTATCATCCTCCATTAGATCATAATATTGTCAGTCTTATAGCCGTCTGATTGGTTGACGACACCTTTCTTGATCGATCACACGTTTAACTTACTTGTTTGTACACTTAATTAATTATCTTGACTTGACAAATATTATCATTAACAAATCCTATGATAAAAGACAAGAGTTTAGAACCACAATTTGACACGTGGATTTCGAATCCCATAGATTAATCTTTTGTCAATTTAACTTTATTGTCTCCCATTTGCAATCGCTGTGTGGTTATTTATTTATTTATTTATTTATAATCTTTTGTCGTTCTAACTTTAAAGAAATTTTGAACTATTCCATGAGTAACCATCAATATATACTTTGATCCCTCTTCTTCTTGAACTTGATCAAATCAAACATTTTACTCTACATTGACTGCGAGCAGCTTACTGATTAATTGATTAGCTGAATGGCACTTGTCATGAGGCATATAGTTAATTGGATAGAAGTTTTCGAATATATCGAGAGACGGATGGTTTGATTTGGCGAGATTAATGTCAAAATTAATTGAAGAACCAAGTGCAAATGATTTTAGCCTAATCGATATTCAATAACTTAATTCAATTTAAAGAAATTCATTTGAATTGAAATATTACATTGCAAAAATATATAGAATTATTGGAAAAAATAATTTGAGTTAAGGTGTTATAAATTTGAGTAACGACATGGATGCATATCGACTAATTCAAGATATTTTATGTGTGTTTGGTATTATGATATAGAATAATTTTTAAAAATGTTATTTTTCATTTAAAAATATATTAAAATATATATTTCTTTAATTTTTTATATCAGCACATTAAAATCATCGAAAAACACTAAAAAATATTAATTTAATATATTTTTAAAATACACTAAAATAATAAAATGGACAATACTGGGAAACACTCTCTTCTAGTCGAAAAAGACAATCAATTTATTTGCTAATGCACGCACGTATATATCCATGCAATTGCAAACACAACTTTTTAAAATTTATTTGAATTCGGCGAGGACAAACATCAATTGTTTTTATAATAAGACTATGGTTGGGAACGCAGCTGTGACTGTGTTCCTAAAAATTTTAAATTTTTTTTTATTAAAATTGAATATGATTTATATGTTTTGGATCGTTTTGATGTGTTAATGTCAAAAATAATTTTTAAAAAATAAAAAAATATCATTGACATGCATTTTAACACGAAAAATTATTTAAAAAGCACCCACAACCACACTGCTAAACACGCTCTAAAACTTGTCATTACGAAGCTGAACAAGAATTAAGTGCTGATCAGAAAGGTGATACTTACAACAATGCTCACCCATAAACAACAGGAAAAACAACAAAACAACTGTTCGACGGCTTCCCCCCTAATTATTTAATTATAAAAAAAACAATAATCACACCCTTTTAATTAATCCAATCAATGCTTAAAAGTTTATCTTTACGATATCTCTATCAACCACTTAACTATGCCGTGGGCTATGCCTCCATTTAATTTTTCGTGCTTGCTGCTTGATTAAAAATATATATATATTTCTCGTGTAGTTTTTTTCACTTAAAGACAAGATTAAATTAATTATTTAAATAACAGTGCAAAATGAAGTTTGATTTTGTTAATCTAATGATAATATATATTTATATATAACCAACATTACTTGCAAGATTAGCTCTCACTTCTTGGCTTGTTCGAGTTGGCTGGCTGATTTAGAGCCATTAGGAGTTGATGATGACGAAATGCATGATCAGATTGAGTTGGGATTCATAGTTTCAGATCTTTGGAAATAATAATTAAGTGATAATTTACTTATGATCCTCCTCCATAATTACGTGCCAGCATGTCCATCACACAAATTAAAAATTATGATTAGTTTTCACACACAGACAATCTTATTTCTTCTATATATTTTCTTGTCGTTTCTTTTGGAATTTTAGTTTGGTAGTGAAATATGTGGAGATATTGTCGAGGGTAAACGACGAAATGAGATGAAAATAACATATTTATACATGCATGTGCTACCAAGTCTAGAAGAAACTAATGTAATTATAGAATTATTGTATTCTAATATTTTTAATACGTGCATGGTAATGGTGAAAATAAAAATAAAAAATCCCCACCGTTTAGGCAAAGTCCAAACAGCTGAAATTTTATCCGTTTGATGCCAAGCTCAAATCGGTAGGAATATCACCATTAAAGATTCATTTTTCATATATGGTTATGGTAAAAAAAAAAAGTTTTTGTACTGGAATCCTACCCATTTGGGCTAAGTTCAAATCAATATATATATATAAACACACACTATGTTAATATAATCCTGAAGGGTAGTTTAATTGGTCAAATTTTGAGTTTGTTTCCTAATTGTCACTAGTTCTAGTCCCCTCAAGATTACTGGAGGTTTACATGGTCACCAACTTCAAGGCCCATGAAATTAGTCAAGATGCACACAAGCTAACCTGGACAGCGATGATAATAAAAAATATATATATATAATAAAATAAACTATGTTAATTTTATAGGCACATCGATCTATGATTTATTCATTTTGTCATCCGTTAAAAATTCTGTTAATGGGCCTTCTTCAATGGGTTACAGGGCTTGCATGAAATGGCTAGGCACCAATTGTTTTAGTTGAAGCCTATATATTCAAGGCCCATCCTCATTCTGAATATTTTAGCATACAGATATAAATATATTATCTCCATGTTTTTTTTTTTTCGGGAGAGTAATAAAACACCATTTCATATAAATAATATATTGAATGATGTGGTTGTTAAATAACCTTATACCATATATTTAAAAAAAATACACCAACTACCTTATATCATATATATTACTTCGTATTTGATAAATGTATGTATTAAGAGAAATATATAACTTTATATATTCTTAATCAATCATCATTATTATAAATTAAACTTAAATTATAAAATAAAGTTAGAAATTAGATTGGTTTTTACAAGATTTGTAGTATAATATTGTAATAGTAATTATTATATATATTAAAATTCAAATATTTTGTTTTGGTATTTATTAAGTAACATTTAGTTTATATGTGAAGATTGGATAGTTGGGTTAAGAAATTTTAAAAACGTAATAAGAGTATTGGGCCAGTTAAATTCTATATCCAGAATTAACTGAAGGGAAACCAAATCAAGTGTTTATCAAATCGAGTAAAAATCCAATCAAATCGAATTGAGTGATTATAATAATTGGATATTCAATGAGTTTAATGAAATTGTCATTCCTAGATTTGGCTGGAATTTCTCGTTACCAGGCCTTGGAGCTTGTGGGAGAGTTTGATCTACTAACTTTTCTCATGCTTCTTTCATTCTGTTTATGATTCATGCACTCTTTTCTTCTTCTTCTTCTTCTCCTCCTCTATTTTGGCCTTCGCTATTCACTGGTTGCTATTCTCTTATGCAAGCTGGTTAAAGCAATTAATAGTAGCAGACACAGCCCTAGCCCACGATGTTGGCCTATTGGGCTAGCAATTTCTGAAAAGACACGCCTAGCTATTAGACTCCAGGTTGATAATGGAACGGGTATGAAGTAGGTATCCAGTCTATTAAATTTGTAGGTGCTTTAATTGCCCTTTTTATTTTCACGTTCTGAATACCATATAAACTGAAATTAGATTGGTGGTATAGAATTTTATTGGGATATGGTGCTAAGAACTTTGCTATGAAATCAGAGCAGGATTCGATGGACTTGCCATAGCTTGATAGGATTTTCTATGAAGCATCAAGGCTACAGCGAATAGGGTATAAAGTTTTCCACAGTAATCAGTCACAGGCATTACTCAGCTATTGTCTGGTGAAGTAAGGCCCTAGAAAATGAGCAGTGTATACGTCGTGAAAAAGGGAAAACGTTTTGCTCAATCAAGAATATAACTGATACAGTTTCCCTAGGTGTCAGTTTTCTACCATAATTTTACTAGTGAAGATATAAATTTCTGCCTCCTTGTTTTGATCCAACATGACATTTTTTTTCCCCTCAACGAGACATTTTCATTTTGGTACTCAAGATCTCATATGGCCTTATTGACAATTGTTTGCACATTCTAAATTCCAGGATAGGTGTTCGTTCCTTTTGGTAGCAAAATCTCTCATTGCAGCCCAAATTTTGCTTTGCTCCTCGGTGAAGTGTTTCCAGTGGAAATTATGGAACTTTTGCTTGCAGGTTCTCACCCTATCGATCTCCATAAGATCTGAGCTGTGCAAGAGGGTGGAAGGCCTGGAAGACTAGTTGATATATATAATCAGAAAAATTCCTGAGCTTCAAGGAACTGTTTTAAAGTCTTTCAAGGAGGGCTCTCTTTTGGGGAAATTCCTTGTTGGTTACTTTTATGTGGTACAGACAATTTCACTGTCATTTAGAGCTTTAGGAGTAAATTATGTGATTGTTGCTGTGATATGTGTTCTCTCGCAGAGTATTTGACACCGCCGGCCGAAGGTATCCTTCCCCCTTGCTCTTCTCAACAATTTCAAGATGGGTTTCGCTTATGGCCTCTTTATTATTACACTTTTAAGCTTGCAAGTCAATTATGCCCAAGAAACCATTGGAGTTACTACTCTTTTGGTGACATTTTGGTTCTGTAAAGTTCATTTTGAGTCACAATACTAGTTAATTATGCTTTTAAGCTTCACTTGTTCTTTGTTTTCACTATACATAACTTCCCCTTCAGTTTTGTTAGAGTGTAACTAGTTTATACCAGCCTCTATAAAAAAAAAATATTCAATTCAAAAATTTAAATTATTTAAAATATAATTTAAATTATTTTCTAATATTATCAAAGAATAGGTTGGCAGAACAGACCTGGCGGACGAAACAATATCAAAGAGTAGGTCGGCAGAACAGTTCTGGCGGGAGAAGGGCTTCCAGCAGCTGTAGGTCGGCTAGAAGAGGGCAGAATCCTTGCGGTGAGCAAGAAAGAGGAAGTGTCCTACAAGAGAAAGGAGATAGAAAGTTTGGAAATAAGAAGAGAAATATGCGTCAGAATACAAAAACATAGATGGGCAGAATTCTAAGTTCTGACTTGAGGAGTTCTGAGATTATGCAATGCTACTAAGTTATTTGGTGGCTCAGGCTCTTTTTTTTGATAATCTATTTTTTTTTTTTTTTGATAATCAGGCTCTTAATATACCATGTATCTCAGACATAAGAAACATCATTGTTGAATGCCTGCAACTAAAGATTTAGCATCTCCTCATCTTCAGTGCAAGCTGATCTTCCAGAAATGCTGGAAAACTTGTGTAATATCGGGGGGTGGAGTTTGTGAGGGGGTGTCAATGGGCATTCACCTCAGCCCATGCCTCTGTTTCCTGGGCTCGGGCTTATAGATTTAAGCTTATAGACACGCTTAACCATGCACTTCCCTCTCTCCTTAGGCATGGAGGTACCAAATTTGTTGAGAAAAGGTAATTAAAACTGAGGAAGGATTGTGTATTGTAACGTAGAAGTCCTTTCAGCAATAAGGATTTATAAGTGGATTTGGACTACTTAGAAGTAACGTAGAAGTCCTTTCAGCAATAAGTCCTTTCAGCAAAGTTTTTTATTTGGAGAGAGCGGAGTCCCATAAGACTAATTTACAAAAGAAATTAGAGATGAAGTTCTAACAGAAGATGAGAGGAAAGTTCTTGCAATCCGAATACACATCTTATTTCTGTCTTGCTCTAGGGATGAACTGAGGATTGGAGGCTTGGTAATCTAAGAAATTTTTTTTAATCTAAATAAAAAAGCAAGATAAACACATCGCAAAAAGTTCTCATTTTAGGAATAAATAACTCGTGGGAGGGGCTTTACAATATTCTGTGTTTCCCAATCAAAAATTTCTCTACCACGATGCATAACCAGCCAAGCAATATGGAAGACCTTTTTTGTGGATTGCAGAACCCTCTCTATCGATTGGCAGCTGACACAGTTGCATAGGGTAAAAAATCATGATGGCACACATTAAAAAGGGTTGACAATACACAAATGTATGGCTTATTTTGGGCAGCGATACCACAATGGAAACACAATGGCCCCACTTGCAGCACGATGGAGTTTCTTCTCATATACGAAGCTACATGAGCGAGTAGAGAATCTCCCACTAAGGAAACTGAGATAATACATTTGTAACATGTATATATTAGATTGATATTTTTCAATTCTCAATTCTTTACATCTTATCGAAGGATTTTTGAAGAAATTGAACTTTTTTCTTTTAACGAACCAACTTGATGCTCTTGTCGATTTTCTTGCGAGATATTCACGTATTCTCACTTATCCCACTTGGTGCTCCCATGATATTCCAAATTAGGTTTTCCTTGTTTGAAGTTGAATTTATTAGGGTTTGTTTGGGATAGAATGTGGCTTCTTTTGTGAAACTCACATTAAAAAAAAAAACAAGAAAAACTTGCTTTTAATGGTAATTTTGTATGCATTAAATGGGTTATATATTAAAAAAATAGCAATCATAATTCACTAAATCTTTATTCCAAACACCCTCTTAAAAAATGATGGAGTTTAAGGTCATATGAAAAGAAATTAATTTTATAATGATCATGTTATAATTACTGAATACTGCATAAGAGAGAAGCAGATAGAAAGAGAAGAACGAAAAATAAGAGAGGAAATCAAAAATAATTTTTTTAATAGGAGAGAGGAATTTTTATAACTAATTGGTGGGATTATATATGATTTTCTCTTCTTCTTTTTTCCTATCTCTATTATGCATTAAATATCTAATAATTATAGCTTACGGAATGGGATGATTCTAAGTAATCTTCCGTATATAATATTCTTTAAGTTTTAATTTATACTAAGTTCTTTTGCCTGCGCACTGCTGTAGATACAAATTTAAGATACAACAGACATACTTTAAAAAAGAAGTCGATGATGGTCAAACTCCATTGAACATGAAAAAATTTAAAAAAAATAGGCTAGCTGTGGGGAAATTCATTTACAGTGTCATTTAACTTAGGCCAATAATCTAATATTGAAAACTCTTGATCTGATTATTTATCTAAATTAAATCATATAAAAGTTGTTATGATGTGAGTCGATTGATTAGGTAAATTTAAAACCAACTCGGACAACAAAAAAAAATATGGGTTGGCCTAAAAACATATGATATTTTTTGTTGTTTTAATATTAAAATGACAACATATAAAATCATATATGTTCAATTCACCTAGGGTAAATGCCAAATGTGTCACTCGAGTCATAAACAAGACTATAATGTGTTAACTTAGTCGACCAACTATCTCTCTTCTTTTTTTATCCCTATTTTATCTTCACTTGGGCCTTCTCCGAGCGTGGATTAAGAAGCTAAATAAAAAAAAAAAAGACCTTAACTTAGATGGGATGAGATTTGAGCCTTAATTAAAGAGTTATTATCAAATTACAGATTAAATCAAATGAGATTTGAGTCCTAATTAAACAGTTATTAGCAATTTAAAAATTAAAATTGAATGAGTTCAATGTGGTTCGGGGTTTAATTAAAATGTTATTAGTGAATTGAATATCGAAAAAAAAAAAGATTAGTGCATATAAAGCATGTGCCAATGTGCGACTTGGAGAGGCGTGTGTTGTATCATTCTACCTCTAAAAACGGTTTTATTTGGTGTTTCCAGGATCATCTCATCATTTTTATCATTCTGATCGTCTCTAGACAGTGCGTGTAGCCTAAATCACCATGACATGATGCTGGAGATAATGTTCTTCCCTCTTTTTTATTTTCTTTCTCTCCTCTTGGATTCCATGTTTGATTTTTCTTCCTTTACAACCTCTATGTTTCTCTTTTTATCAATTTCAATCCCTATATTTTAGCTTACCGTAATAATAGAACTTTATTTTTGTAAAGATGATGTGTGAATCTGCAGCGCAATCGAGTCTGAAGCTACAAAGAATGCAGTAGTGAGTTGCCTAACTAAAGTTTTTGTTAAAAATAGAACTTTTTGTCAAAAATGATGTATGAAAATGGGGCTGTATAAAATCTGTTGCCATTGAAAAGTAGTCTAACTTTGAGACAGGTTCCTTATTTTCCAAGCTTCACGGCAAGGATCGACTGGGTTTAGCTTTTTATTTCTTTTTGGTCAGTAAATAAAAAAAAAAGAACTTTGAAGAACAGAGAGGATCTTCATGCATGCATGGCAAGAAGAGGGGATAAACAATCTTCAATTAATTCATCTAAAACCAAAACATTTTATATCAGTATCATATTTAGTTCTTACCCTGTCAAGTATTTGGTCCGACGACAAACATTTTCCTTAAAATGATCATGATTTTAAATACTATCATCCTCATTTTTCTTAATTAATGAAATTAAAGAATTCCAGCACAAAATAATAATATATTTATAAAATTTCAAGCTCAAAAATATTTTCCTTAAAATTATAT
>Ga0325411_1003876_pt1 | contig 16820 bp, 13 predicted proteins | sample PopdelMetagenome_13_FD_206181 | JGI IMG/M metagenome (GOLD analysis project Ga0325411, IMG submission 206181) | Populus deltoides microbial communities from Bellville, Georgia, United States - Xylem-PdIQD-R4 | ecosystem: Host-associated > Plants > Phyllosphere > Stem > Wood/Secondary xylem...
AAAAATTACATAGAGATGCTTTGGATAAATAAAATTTATCTTATCCTTCTTATTTCTAATTATCAAGAATTTGAACCAAAAATGGAGGATCGAATAAGAATTTTAAAATTTTTATTTGATGCAATTGTAGTGGATTCAAAGAATAAAAAAATTGTAAAAAAATCTACAGAAATAAAAAAAGAAATAAGTAAACAAATTCCTCGATGGTCATACAAATTAATCGACGATTTGGAACAACAAGAGGGTGAAAATGAAGAGAACGCGGCAGAGGATCATGAGATTCGTTCACGAAAAGCCAAACGTGTAGTAATTTTTACTGATAATCAAGAGAATCCTGATTCTAATACTTATAATAATTCCAAAACTAAAGATACAACTAATTTTGATCAAACAGGCGAAGTGGCTTTGATACGTTATTCACAACAATCGGACTTTCGTCGAGATATAATAAAGGGCTCCATGCGAACACAAAGGCGCAAAATAGCTATTTTGAAACTGTTTCAAGCAAATTTGCATTCTCCCCTTTTTTTAGACAGAATAGACAAATTTCTTTTTTTTGCTTTTGATACTTCTGAGCTGATGAAAATAATGTTTATAAATTGGATATGTAAAAACGCAGAATTCACAATTTCAGATTCTACTTCTACTTATACAGAAGAAAAAACAAAAGAAAGTGACAAAAAAGAAAAAGAAGAGATCAAAAACAGACGAGAAGAAGACAAAAGAGAAGAAAAAGTCCGTATAGAAATAGCCGAAACCTGGGATAGCATTATTTTTGCTCAAGCAATAAGAGGTTGTGTTTTAGTAATTCAATCGATTCTTCGAAAATATATTCTATTGCCTTCATTAATAATAGCTAAAAATATCATTCGTATGCTATTATTTCAAATTCCTGAATGGTCCGAGGATTTAAAGGATTGGAATAGAGAAATGCATGTTAAATGCACCTATAATGGAGTTCAATTATCAGAAACAGAATTTCCGAAAAACTGGTTAACAGACGGTATTCAAATAAAGATCCTATTTCCTTTTCGACTACAACCTTGGCACAGATCTAAGTTTAAATTCCTTTCTAAAGATCCAATAAAAAAGAAAAGACAAAAAAATGATTTTTGTTTTTTAACAGTTTGGGGAATGGAAGCTGAACTTCCTTTTGGTTCTCCCCGAAAAGAGCTTTCACTTTTTGAACCTATTTTTAAAAAACTAAAAAAAAAAATTAGAAAGTTGAAAAAAAATGGTTTTCTAACTCTAACAATTTTAAAAGAAAAAAGAAAACTATTTCTACATTTACCGAAAGAAACAAAAAACTGGTTCATCAAAGGTATTCTATTTCTAAAAGAAATAATAAATAAATTTTCAAAATCAAAAAGAAATCCAATTCTATTATTTGGATTTAGAGAAGTATATGAATTAAATGAAACTAAAAACGAAAAAAATTCACCAATCAATAATCGGACTATTCATAAATTTTCCACTTCAATTCGATCTATGGATTGGATAAACTATTCACTGACAGAAAAAAAAATGAAAGATCTGAATGCCAGAACAAAGACAATAAGAAATCAAATAGAAAAAATTACAAAAGAAAAGAAAAAACGATTTCTAATCTCAGAAAGAAATATTAGTCCTAACAAACTAAGTTATAATGCTAAAAGATTAAAATTAAAATCATCAAAAAATATTTTACAGATATTAAAAAGAAACAATGCTCAATTAGTCCGTAAATCATATTTTTTTATCAAAATTTTGATTGAAAAGATATATATAGATATCCTTCTAGCTATTATTAATATTCCGAGGATCAATGTACAGTTTTTTCTTGAATCACCAAGAAAAATGATTAATAAATACATTTATATGTATAATAAAAAAGAAAATCACAAAAGAATTGATAAAACAAATCAAAATACACTAATTCACTTTATCTCGATTATAAAAAAGGCATTAAATTATAGTAATTTTAATAAGAACTCGAAGATTTTTTATAACATAACCTCCTTGTCACAAGCATATGTATTTTACAAATTATCACAAGTCCAAGTTATTAACCTATATAAGTTAAGATCTGTCTTTCAATATCATGGAACATCTCTTTTTCTTAAGAATGAAATAAAAGATTATTTTGGAGTCCAAGGAAGATTTCAGTTCAAATTAAAAGATACAAATTTTAGAAATTCTGTAATGAATGAATGGAAAAACTGGGTAAGAAGTACTTATCAATATAAATACGATTTATCTCAGATCAGATGGTCTAGCTTAATATCGCAAAAATGGCGAAATAGAATGAATCAACAGCATATGATTCAAAATAAAGATTTAAATAAATGGAATTTATATGACAAAGACCAATTAATTCATTATGAAAAACAAAATAATTTTGAAGTAGATTCATTATCGAACCAAAAAGATAATTTTAAAAAATACTATAGATATAATATTTTATTATATAAATCCATTAATTATGAAGATAAAAAAGACTCATCTATTTATGAATTACCATTCCAATTAAATAATAAGCAAGAGCTTTTTTATAATTACAAAATAGATAAAAGGAAATTATTTGATATGTCGGGAGGTATCCCTGTCAATAAGCATCTAACAGAAGATGATATTATCGATACGGAAAAAAGCTCGCATAGAAAATATTTGGATTGGAGAATTCTCCATTTTGGTCTTAGAAAGAAAGTCGATATTGAATCCTGGATCGATACCGGAACCAAACAAAAAAAAAACCTTTTTGATTGGATGGGAATGAATGAAGAAATACTAGATCGTCCCACATCAAATTTAGAATTTTGGTTCTTTCCAAAATTTGTGATACTTTGCAACGCATATAAGATAAAATCATGGGTGATACCAATCAAATTACTTTTTTTAAATTTTAATGGAACTAAAAATGTTAGTGAAAATAAAAAAATCAACAAAAAGAAAAATAACGATCCTTTTATATCTATATCATCGAATGAAACAAAATCCATTCAATTAAAGAATCAAAATCATGAAGAAAAAGAGTCTGAGGATCAAGTAGATCTTGAATCAGTTCTAGTAAACCAAGAAAAAGATGTTGAAGAAGATTATGTAAGATCAGACAGGAAAGAGCGTAGAAAGAAAAAGCAATACAAAAGTAATACGGAAGCAGAACTTGATTTCTTGCTAAAAAGGTATTTATGCTTTCAATTAAGATGGGATGATTCTTTAAATCAAAAAATAATCAATAATATAAAAATATATTGTCTTCTGCTTAGATTGACAAATCCACGAGAAATTATTATATCCTCTATTCAAAGGGGAGAACTGAGTCTAGATATTCTAATGATTCAGAAAGATTTAACTCTTACAGAATTGATGAAAAAGGGAATATTGATTATCGAATCAACCCGTCTGTCGGTAAAAAATGATGGAAAATTTATTATGTATCAAACCATAAATATTTTATTGGTTCATAAGAGAAAACAACAAATTAATCAAAGATACAGAAAAAAAAACTATATTGATAAAAAGAATTTTACCGAATCTATTGTAATAAATCAAAGTTTAACTAGAAATAAAGACAAAAATAATTATGATTTACCTGTTCCCGAAAATCTTTTATCCTCTAAACATCGTAGAGAATTGAGAATTCTAATTTCTTTCAATTCAAAAAATGGAAATGATATAAATACAGAAATTATCAATAATAATAACATAAAAAACCACGCTCACATTATAGATAAAAGCAAACATTTTGATAGAGATAAAAATAAACTAATTAAATTAAAACTTTTTCTTTGGCCCAATTATCGATTAGAAGATTTAGCTTGTATAAATCGCTATTGGTTTGATACCAATAATGCTAGTCGGTTTAGTATGATAAGGATACATATATGTCCACGATTAAAAATTCGGTAAAGGTCCATTTGTCATATATATCCCATAGCATATCTAGTCTAGTATATGAAATATATGAAAACAAGGAGAGGTCCATATACATTGTTTTACATCCCATATTCCATTCTGATACATGGAATTCAATCATGTATCAATTTGATCTAAAAATTAATCAATCCAATTTTTCGTTTTAAATTTTTAGATATAGATATAATTTTTTTTTCTTTTGTAAGGGAAGAAATATACCATTCTTTATGGATTTCTAGCCGAATAAAAAAAAATCGGATTGATTAATGTTGACAAAATTAGGAATTCCTAACGAATTGAAGATTATTGTGTATACCAAATTCAAACAAACTGACATTCTTATTTAATATTCCATTATTTATTATTACTGATCAATAAAACTATCTTAAAAAGGCGGGAGGAGGGGGATTTCATTTTATGGTAAAAAGTTCATTCATTTCAATTATTTCACAAGAAGACAAAAAAGAAAACAAGGGATCCGTTGAATTTCAAATAGTAAGTTTTACTAATAAGATACGAAGACTTACTTCACATTTGGAATTACATAGAAAAGACTATTTATCTCAAAGAGGTTTACGGAAAATTCTAGGAAAACGCCAACGACTACTGTCTTATTTGGCAAAGAAAAATGGAGTACGTTATAAAGAATTAATTAGCCAGTTGAACATTCGGGAATCAAAAACTCGTTAATTTGAAGAGTCTTTTTTTTTTATTATTTGATTTATTAGATCTTAAACTTGAATTTTGATGAACTTCTTTTCGTTTTCAGTAATTCATGGAAAAATAAATCGAGGAACCCCCTATGAATGTACCAGCTACAAGAAAGGACTTTATGATAGTCAATATGGGTCCCCACCACCCATCAATGCATGGCGTTCTTCGACTCATCCTTAGTCTAGACGGTGAAGATGTTATTGACTGCGAACCAATATTAGGTTATTTACACAGAGGGATGGAAAAAATTGCGGAAAACCGAACAATTATACAATATTTGCCTTATGTAACACGTTGGGATTATTTAGCTACTATGTTTACAGAAGCGATAACAATAAATGGACCGGAACAGTTGGGAAATATTCAAGTACCTAAAAGAGCTAGCTATATCAGAGTAATTATGTTGGAGTTGAGTCGTATAGCTTCTCATCTCTTATGGCTTGGCCCTTTTATGGCAGATATTGGTGGGCAGACCCCTTTCTTCTATATTTTTAGAGAAAGAGAGTTAATATATGATTTATTCGAAGCTGCCACTGGTATGAGAATGATGCATAATTATTTTCGTATCGGAGGAGTAGCAGCTGATCTACCTCATGGCTGGCTAGATAAATGTTTGGATTTCTGCGATTATTTTTTAACAGGAGTTGCTGAATATCAAAAACTTATTACGCGAAATCCTATTTTTTTAGAACGCGTTGAAGGAATAGGTATTGTTAGTGCAGAGGAAGCAATAAATTGGGGTTTATCAGGACCAATGCTACGAGCTTCCGGAGTACGATGGGATCTTCGTAAAGTTGATCATTATGAGTGTTATGACGAATTTGATTGGGGAGTCCAGTGGCAAAAAGAAGGGGATTCGTTAGCTCGTTATTTAGTCCGAATTGGTGAAATGACGGAATCCGTAAAAATTATTCAACAGGCTTTGGAAGGGATTCCAGGGGGGCCTTATGAAAATTTAGAAACTCGAAGTTTTGATAGAGAAAGGAATCGAGAATGGAATGATTTTGAATATCGATTTATTAGTAAAAAAACTTCTCCCGCCTTTGAATTGCCGAAACAAGAACTTTATGTTCGAGTTGAAGCACCAAAGGGAGAGTTGGGAATTTTTCTAATAGGGGATCAAAGTAGTTTTCCTTGGAGATGGAAAATTCGCCCGCCGGGTTTTATCAATTTGCAAATTCTTCCTCAATTAATTAAAAGAATGAAATTGGCTGATATTATGACAATACTAGGTAGCATAGATATTATTATGGGGGAAGTTGATCGTTGAAATGATAATTGATACAACAACAGTACAAGCTATCAATTCTTTTTCCAGATTGAAATCCTTAAACGAGGTCTATGGAATTATATGGATGCTTGTCCCTATTTTGACTCTTGTATTGGGAATCACGATAGGCATACTAGTAATTGTGTGGTTAGAAAGAGAAATTTCTGCAGGGATACAACAACGTATTGGACCTGAGTATGCCGGTCCTTTTGGAGTTCTTCAAGCTCTAGCGGATGGAACAAAACTACTTTTCAAAGAAAATCTTTTTCCATCTAGAGGAGATACTCGTTTATTCAGTATCGGACCATCCATAGCAGTCATATCAACTCTATTAAGCTATTCAGTAATTCCTTTTGGCTATCACTTTGTTTTAGCGGATCTAAATATCGGCGTCTTTTTATGGATTGCCATTTCAAGTATTGCTCCCATTGGACTTCTTATGTCAGGATATGGATCAAATAATAAATATTCCTTTTTAGGTGGTCTACGAGCTGCCGCTCAATCGATTAGTTATGAAATACCATTAACTCTCTGTGTATTATCCATATCTCTACGTGCGATTCGTTGAAACATAAATTTTTCCCTATTCCCTTTTTCTTTATTAGGAAGAAGGTGAAATTTATTGAATATATATCTTTATTTTTTTATTCATCATTTGAATTGATGAACTAAATTAGATAGTTATATGAGTGAAAGAAAACAGCTTTTAAATTTGCAGTAAAAAAAATCGAGACTCATTTCTTATGTACAACAGTAAAGCAGAAATAAACATAAGAAGATGAGATCATTTGTCCCAAAATTGGTTGATTAGTCATCCTGGCTTGAAAGCGGGCTCAAAGAATCAACCTTAGTGAGTTTTTACTATCATTTATATATATATATATTACTGTAATGCTACCGAGCATTTTACTATCATTTATATATATATATATTACTGTAATGCTACCGAGCAGTTGAGTAAAAATAAAAATGAGTGGATGGTTAGGAACACCAAGATACATAAAAGATTAGTAATAGAATTATCCAAAATAAAAGAATATTAATTGGGGCTTTAAATTAGTAGAAATGATCAGGCAGTACTCCCCATGATTCCGATCCAGAGTACGCTCCTATCCACCAATTAAACAAATGACTATCAGGAACGAACTAATCCTTTACCTTTTTTTTTTTCAGAAGGAAGAATAGGAACAAAAAAAAAAGAATAGAATTACAATAGAAAAAGAAAAAAAAGAGATCCTTTTTCTTCTTTCTTTCCTATATCGATATTCATAGAAATCGAATTCGTGTCATAATTCATGAAATAATGGACTGTCTAATTATTTTTCGTAATCGAAAATGATAGGTTAAAATATTTATTGGTATTTGTACAAGAAGTATTTTATTGAAAGATTTAAGTTATTGCTCAAGAAAGAAAAATTGAAATTCTTAAAAGATGAGATCAATTCAGAAGTACTTTATTTTAGTATTATAACAGACAGAATTACATTGGTCAAATTTTGGAATTGGGGGGGCATCCGATAGATTTGGATCCTATTTATCCTACAAATATATCGAGATAAATAATATGATCTGGCCCTTAGATTTATTTATGGCCTTCGAGGAGCCATATGAGGTGAAAATCTCATGTATGGTTCTGTAATAGCGATGGGAACAGTGATGTCATCACCGACTATGATTATCTAACAGTTCAAGTACAGTTGATATAGTTGAGGCACAATCAAAATATGGTTTTGGGGGATGGAATTTGTGGCGTCAACCTATAGGATTTATCATTTTTTTCATTTCTTCCCTAGCAGAATGTGAGAGATTACCTTTTGATTTACCAGAAGCAGAAGAAGAATTAGTAGCAGGTTATCAAACCGAATATTCGGGTATCAAATTTGGTTTATTTTATGTTGCTTCCTATCTAAACTTATTAGTCTCTTCATTATTTGTAGCAGTTCTTTACTTGGGCGGTTGGAATATCTCTATTCCGTACATATCCGTTCCGGAGTTTTTTGATTTTGAAATAAATAAAGTAGGTAGAGTCTTTGGAACAACAATGGGTATTCTTATTACATTGGTTAAAACTTATTTGTTCTTGTTCATTCCTATCACAACAAGATGGACTTTACCTAGACTAAGAATGGACCAACTATTAAATCTTGGATGGAAATTTCTTTTACCTATTTCTCTTGGCAATCTATTATTAACAACCTCTTCCCAACTCTTTTCACTATAAAGTAATTCTTTTCTATATTTATAGTTTGTCTCAAACAAGATAAAGAAACAAATATAAAATTATTCATAGAGATTCACGATATGTTCCCTATGGTAACTGGGTTCATGAATTATGGTCAACAAACCGTACGGGCTGCAAGGTACATTGGTCAAAGTTTCATGACTACCTTATCCCACGTAAATCGTTTACCTGTAACTATTCAATATCCTTATGAAAAATTAATCACATCGGAGCGTTTCCGCGGTCGAATCCATTTTGAATTTGATAAATGCATTGCTTGTGAAGTATGTGTTCGTGTATGTCCTATAGATTTACCTGTTGTTGATTGGGAATTGGAAACTAATATTCGAAAGAAACGATTGCTTAATTACAGTATTGATTTCGGAATCTGTATATTTTGTGGCAACTGTGTTGAGTATTGTCCAACTAATTGTTTATCAATGACTGAAGAATATGAACTTTCTACCTATAATCGTCACGAATTGAATTATAACCAAATTGCTTTAGGTCGTTTACCAATGTCAGTAATTGACGATTATACAATTCGAACAATTTTGAATTCACCTCAATCTTTAATCAAAATGGGCAAACCCCCTTTGATTAAAGATTGATTGAAGAGTCATTTTTAATCATTAAACAAAGATCTAGGTTTGATCTAAAAGTCTGAAATATATATTTTTTTTTTTTTCATTTTGTTTGGTCAATAACTACAAAAGCTACAAATCCCAACTAGCGATTGGATTTGATTGATTGGTAAGAATTGCAGCGCAGCTTAATTTGGATTGAAAATCTATTAATATAGTCATAATTCTATCCATAATTATTTCTATTTCGAAATAGAAATAAAAATTAAAGTGTCAATTTTTATTTTTTCGAGAAAGAATGAGATTAGTCCGATAGCGGTACTACAGTAATTTTAATCTTTTAGGATTTAATTCAATTAGGAACCCATTCTAAATAAGTTTTTCCTGGTCGGGTCAATAAAGTCATGAAAAAAAAAGAATTTGATTTTTTTATCTTTTATTTTACGTACAATGAATTTACCTGGACCAATACATGATTTTCTTTTAGTCTTTCTAGGATTAGGTCTTATATTAGGAGGTCTAGGAGTGGTATTACTTACCAATCCAATTTTTTCTGCCTTTTCATTAGGATTGGTTCTTGTTTGTATATCCTTATTCTATATTTTATCAAACTCTCATTTTGTAGCTGCGGCGCAGCTCCTTATTTATGTGGGAGCTATAAATGTTTTAATTTTATTTGCTGTGATGTTCATGAATGGTTCAGAATATTACAAAGATTTCAATCTTTGGACTGTTGGGAATGGTCTTACTTCTCTAATTTGTACAAGTCTTTTTGTTTTACTAATTACTATTATTTCAAATACAACATGGTATGGGATTATTTGGACTACAAGAGCAAACCAGATTATAGAGCAAGATTTGGTAAGTAATGGTCAACAAATTGGAATTCATTTATCAACAGATTTTTTTCTTCCATTTGAATTTATTTCAATAATTCTTTTAGTTGCTTTGATAGGTGCGATTGCCACGGCTCGTCAGTAATAAATCTTTTAAATTGGCAATCGCAATCCAAATCAGACTTTATTCTATGTTATCACATTTATTTTAAGATTATTCATATATAAATTCTTTTATTCGATCTATATTCCAATCCATTTTTTTGTTTTGTACTTGTGATATTCTTATTCTAGTCAATCTAATCTGTTGATGTTAAATTGTTGTTCATTGTTCATATTGAAATAAATCGAAATCGATAAGGAGTTGGGCGATGATGCTCGAATATGTGCTTGGTTTGAGTGCTTATTTATTTTCTATCGGTATCTATGGATTGATCACGAGTCGAAATATGGTTAGAGCCCTTATGTGTCTTGAACTTATATTGAATGCCGTCAATATAAATTTGGTAACATTTTCTGATTTTTTTGATAGTCGACAATTAAAAGGAAATATTTTTTCAATTTTTGTTATATCTATCGCAGCCGCTGAAGCAGCTATCGGGCCGGCTATAGTTTCGTCAATTTATCGTAACAGAAAATCAATCCGTATTAATCAATTGAATTTGTTGAATAAGTAGTATTAATCATATAAAATATTTAGATTCATTAATTTGAATTGACATCTATAATACATAGCGTATCTGATAATGTTTACGAAAACGTAAGAAATTAAAGTATCTTGGTTCTATCTCATGAGTCGATCCGAAATTGAATAGACAAATTATGATAAATCATTGATTCATCTGGTGTCTAAATATATGATTCATTTAAAAATTTACTAGATCGAAAATTTATGACGTAAAAAAAAAATTATAGATCCAATGTCACATTCAGTAAAAATCTATGATACATGTATAGGGTGTACTCAATGTGTCCGGGCCTGCCCCACGGATGTATTAGAAATGATACCTTGGGACGGGTGTAAAGCTAAGCAAATTGCTTCTGCTCCAAGAACAGAAGACTGTGTTGGCTGTAAGAGATGCGAATCCGCCTGTCCAACAGATTTCTTGAGTGTTCGAGTTTATCTATGGCATGAAACAACTCGAAGCATGGGTCTAGCTTATTAATACTTTCCAGAAAAAACCACTTGAATACATTTGATTTTTTGTTTACCGACAAAAACCCGTACTCGAAAACCTAATCTATTTTTTTTTATTATTATTTTTTTTTTTCGAGTACGGGTTTTTCTTGTCCAAGTGTATCTTGTCTTTACCACGAATTCTTTTCCTTGGTTAACAATATTTGTAGGTTTACCAATATCCGCGGGTTTCTTGATTTTCGTTTTCCCTCATAGAGGAAATAAGGTAATTAGGTGGTATACTATATTTATATGTGTAATAGAACTCCTTTTAATGACCTATGCATTCTCTTATTATTTCCAATTGGACGATCCCTTAATCCAATTGACGGAGTCTTATAAATGGATTAATTTTTTTGATTTTTACTGGAGATTAGGAATAGATGGACTTTCTCTAGGACCTATTTTACTGACCGGATTTATCACCACTTTAGCTACTTTAGCGGCTCGGCCAATTACTCGGGATTCCCGATTATTTCATTTTTTGATGTTAGCAATGTATAGTGGTCAAATAGGATTATTTTCTTCTCAAAATCTTTTACTTTTTTTCATTATGTGGGAGTTAGAATTAATTCCTGTTTATCTACTTCTAGCTATGTGGGGGGGAAAGCAACGTCTGTATTCAGCTACAAAATTTATTTTGTATACTGCAGGAAGTTCTGTTTTTTTATTAATGGGGGCCTTAGGTATCGCTTTCTATGCTTCCAATGAACCAACATTCAATTTTGAAACATCAGCTAATCAATCATATCCTGTGACCTTGGAAATACTATTCTATATTGGATTTCTTATTGCTTTTGCTGTCAAATCACCGATTATACCCTTACATACATGGTTACCAGACACCCATGGAGAAGCACATTACAGTACTTGTATGCTTTTAGCCGGAATCTTATTAAAAATGGGAGCATATGGATTGGTTCGAATAAATATGGAATTATTATCCCACGCCCATTCTATATTTTCTTCTTGGTTGATAATAGTAGGCGCAATACAAATAATCTATGCAGCTTCAACATCTTCTGGTCAAAAAAATTTAAAAAAAAGAATAGCCTATTCTTCTGTATCTCATATGGGTTTTACAATTATAGGAATTTGCTCTATAAGCGATATGGGACTCAACGGGGCCATTTTACAAATAATATCTCATGGATTTATCGGCGCTGCGCTTTTTTTCTTGTCAGGAACAAGTTATGATAGAATACGTCTTGTTTATCTTGACGAAATGGGCGGAATGGCTACCCTAATGCCAAAAATATTCATGATGTTCAGTATCTTATCATTAGCTTCTCTTGCATTACCGGGCATGAGCGGTTTTTTTGCGGAATTGGTAGTATTTTTTGGAATAATTACTGCCAAAAAATATTTTTTAATGCCAAAAATACTAATTACTTTTGTAACGGCAGTTGGAACGATATTGACTCCTATTTATTTATTATCTATGTTACGCCAGATGTTCTATGGATACAAGCTGTTTAATGCCAGAAATTCTTATTTTTTTGATTCTGGACCACGAGAATTATTTGTTTCGATTGCTATCCTTCTGCCTGTAATCAGTATTGGTATTTATCCGGATTTCGTTTTCTCATTATCAGTTGACAAGGTCGAAGCTATTCTATCTAATTATTTTTATAGCTAATTTTTTTTATAGGTAATTATTATAATTTTATAGGTAGTTATTAGTTATTAGTTATTATAAAATAAAAAAAAAAAACGGAATTGTAATCAGATATGTTTAGCATTTGCGAGAACCTTTTGAATCACTCAAGTAATGGAGTGATTCAAAAGGTTCTCAACGACTTCCCTGAAGCTTCTTATATATATGTTAAACTGTCCTATGGTTATATTTGTCAAACTCTTTCTTCAATTCAATTAGATATTAATGTAAATGAACCATAACTATGTAGTCCTATTCCTAATAAATTAACCCCAAAATAGCATATCCAAATTATAAGAAAACCGATAGAAGCGACAATTGCAGAATTTAAACCTTCCAAATTCTTATTTGTTCGAGTATGGAAATAAATCGCGAATATGGTCCAAGTAATAAATGCCCAAGTTTCTTTTGGGTCCCAATTCCAATATGATCCCCATGCTTCATTAGCCCAGACTGCTCCTGAAAGAATACCTATGGTTAAAAAAAGAAACCCTATACTAAGAATACGAAAACCCCAATGATCTAATTGTTGAATCAATTGAAACCTGTAATAATTCCTAGAAGAAGGAAAAAAAGTATTTTTTAAAATACTTTTTTTTTCCATCATGTATTGGATCTCATCAACGGGAAATGAATCATTTAATAAATTATTGTTTTTACCAACAATTCTTATGACTTTTCGAAATGTAATTACTAGAAGTGCTGCTGACAATAATGATCCACATAAAAGAGCTGCATAGCCCGATACCATCATACTTACGTGCATTATTAACCACTGGGATTGGAGAGCAGGTACTAAGATTTTAGATTGATGCATGTCGGTTAAAAGACCCCAAGTAGCAAAGCCTTGGGTAAAAAAAGTACTTGGTGCGGTTATTGTGCTTAAATAATTTTTATGTTTTTTAAAATATGGAACCATATGAATAATAGAGAAAATCCATGAAAGAAATATTAATGATTCGTATAAATCACTTATTGGTAAATGTCCCGAATAAATCCAACGAGTAATTAGTAATCCTGTTAGGCAGAAAAAAGTAGTTAACATGCCTTTTTCTGACGAATCATAGAGTCCCACGAATTCATTGACTAATAAGGTTAGAAAATGAATTATAATTACAATTGAAACGACCGAAAAAGATATATGAGTTAATATATGTTCTAAAGTCAAAAATATCATAAAAAAAAGGGGGGAATACTTTAATTATCCATAATTCTACATACAGAATTGAATTCATTATAGGATTTATTCTATCCTTTTAATAATTAGATAATTTAAAAATAGATAATTTAAAAATGTTATGCCGCCACTCGGACTCGAACCGAGATGCTCTAGCACTGCTTCCTAAGAGCAGCGTGTCTACCGATTTCACCATGGCGGCTTGCTCAAAATTATAATAACCTTTTTTTATTCAATCGGCGAGCTTGAAGGAGTTAATTCAATGTAATATTTTTTTAGAAACATTAAAATTAATGAAAAAAAAATCATTTTTTTTTTTCATTTTTTCAATTTCAACATTCCATTCAAGGGATTTCTTAAACTATTTTATTGTATTAATCCTTAGGGTTTCGTTAGGTAGAAAATTTGTGTTAAGGTTTAGCAACCCCATTAGGTATTGATTTATGGACATATAATATAAGAAAAAAATTTCGAGTTCTGTCCCGGACTTTAAAATTCTTTAATTCTTTAAAATTAAAATTGAAAAATCTTATCTAATTTAATGTATATACCTTGATACATTATCCAGCCCAAACATATGATCTAAACTAGATCAGTCAAAATTTACACATTTTTATCTACCTGGTACTTCTTTATTCTTTATAATTGGATTGAAAGCATCAAAGGTTCTATTTTCTATAGTGATTAAAAATAAAAATTGTCAAGACAGTTATAAAATAAGTTAAACTTAATTCATTTTTTTTTTTTATTAAAAATAATAAGATTTTTTTTATGGAACATACATATCAATATTTATGGATTATATCTTTCGTTACACTTCCAGTCCCTATGTTAATAGGAATGGGACTGCTACTTTTTCCGGTGTCAACAAAAAAACTTCACCGTATATGGGCTTTTCCCAGTGTTTTATTGTTAAGTATAGTTATGGTTTTTTCGATCGATCTGTTTATTCAGCAAATAAATAGCAGTTCCATTTATCAATATGTATGGTCTTGGACCATCAACAATGATTTTTCCTTAGAGTTCGGGTACTTGATTGACCCACTTACTTCTATTTTGTTAATATTAATTACTACGGTTGGAATTTTGGTTCTTGTTTATAGTGACAGTTATATGTCTCATGATCAAGGCTATTTGAGATTTTTTGTTTATATGAGTTTTTTCAATACTTCAATGCTGGGATTAGTTACCAGTTCGAATTTAATCCAAATTTATATCTTTTGGGAATTGGTTGGAATGTGCTCTTACCTATTAATAGGTTTTTGGTTCACACGACCTATTGTGTCCAATGCTTGTCAAAAAGCATTCGTAACTAATCGTGTAGGCGATTTTGGTTTATTATTAGGAATTTTAGGTCTTTATTGGATAACAGGCAGTTTCGAATTTCAGGATTTGTTTGAAATATTCAATAACTTGATTTATAATAATGATAATGAGGTTCATTTTTTATTTGTTACCTTGTGCGCTTTCCTATTATTTTCCGGTGCAATTGCTAAATCGGCGCAATTCCCCCTTCATGTGTGGTTACCGGATGCCATGGAAGGACCTACCCCTATTTCGGCTCTAATACATGCTGCTACCATGGTAGCAGCGGGAATTTTTCTTGTAGCTCGACTTCTTCCTCTTTTCGTAGTTATACCTTACATAATGAAGCTAATAGCTTTGATAGGTATAATAACAGTACTATTAGGAGCCACTTTAGCTTTTGCTCAAAAAGATATTAAGAGAGGTTTAGCTTATTCTACAATGTCTCAATTGGGTTATACGATGTTAGCTTTAGGTATGGGCTCCTATCGAGCCGCTTTATTTCATTTGATTACTCATGCTTATTCGAAAGCATTGTTGTTTTTAGGATCTGGATCCATTATTCATTCAATGGAAGTTATTGTTGGCTATTCTCCGGATAAGAGTCAAAATATGGTTCTTATGGGTGGTTTAACAAAACATGTTCCAATTACAAAAATTGCTTTTTTATTAGGAACCCTTTCTCTTTGTGGTATTCCACCTCTCGCCTGTTTTTGGTCCAAAGATGAAATTCTTAATGATAGTTGGTCGTATTCACCTATTTTCGCAATAATAGCTTTTTCCACAGCAGGATTAACTGCATTTTATATGTTTCGGGTTTATTTACTTACTTTTGAAGGGCATTTAAATATTTATTTTCAAAATTATAGTGGTAAAAAAAACAGCGCATTCTATTCAATATCTTTATGGGGTAAACAGGGATCAAAAATCTTAAAAAAAAAAATGCGTTTATTACCTTTATTAACAATAAATAATAAAAATAATAATGAAAGAGCTTCTTTTTTTTGTTTTTTTTGGAAGAAAATATATCAAACTGGTGGTACTGTAAGAAAGATGACGTGTCCTTTTATTACTATTAATCATTTTGGTACTAAAAGAATTTTTTCCTATCCCCAGGAATCGGATAATACTATATTATTTCCGATGCTTGTTTTGGTACTATTTACCTTGTTTATTGGAGCTATAGGAATACCTTTCAATCAATTCAATCAAGAAGAAATGAATTTTGATATATTATCCAAACTGTTAATTCCGTCTTTAAGTCTTTTACATCAAAATCAAAATAAGTCTGTAGATTGGTATGAATTTGTAACAAATTCAACTTTTTCAGTCAGTATAGCTTCTTTTGGGATATTTATAGCGTCTTCTTTATATAAGCCGATTTATTCATCCTTACAAAATTTGAAATTCCTTAATTTGGTTGCTAAAAAAGGTCCTAAGAGAATTCTTAGGGACAAAATAATAAATGTGATATATGATTGGTCCTATAATCGTGGTTACATAGATGTTTTTTATGCAATATCTTTAACAGAAGGCATAAGAAGATTGGCGGAATTAACTTCTTTTTTTGATAGACGAGTAATTGATGGAATTACCAATGGAGTTGGTTTTACGAGTTTCTTTGCAGGAGAAGGCATAAAATATGTAGGAGGTGGTCGCATCTCTTTTTATCTCTTATTATATTTATTTTATGTATTAATCTTTTTATTAATTTCTTCATCCATTTTTTCTTCTTTTTCTTCTTTGTGATTTTTTTTCTATTACTTTTCTATTACTATTGGAAAGAGTCTCTTTAAATTGAAACTTGATTTTGTAACAAATTCATTAATTAAGTTCAAGAAATAACCCATTTTTGTTGCAATTGCATCAAATAAAAATTTTAAAATTCTTATTCGATCCTCCATTTTTGGTTCAAATTCTTGATAATTAGAAATAAGAAGGATAAGATAAATTTTATTTATCCAAAGCATCTCTATGTAATTTTT